>Ga0209417_1004223_pt1 | contig 17505 bp, 7 predicted proteins | sample RifGroF2_FD_184002 | JGI IMG/M metagenome (GOLD analysis project Ga0209417, IMG submission 184002) | Groundwater microbial communities from Rifle, Colorado, USA - Groundwater F2 (SPAdes) (version 2) | ecosystem: Environmental > Aquatic > Deep subsurface > Groundwater | place: Rifle, Colorado... | reverse complement strand
TTGAACTAATTGCCAACAGACATGAATAGCAGTTACACTTTCTTCGAGATGCGACATATGCGTTTTTGTTAAGTGGTTAGATACCTAACATTCTACGCTATGTCGCATTTCTATTTAGAATAAAACGGGGAACGGGGAAAAGGCAGTTGTTTACGAAACGATAGATATCGCAAACAAAAAAGCACTCGGCAAAACCAAGTGCAGAAATATAACGTCTGTCAGCGTATTAATTCGGAGAAGGAACCTCACGGCAGGAAGCCTTGCCAAGCGTGGCAAAATCTCCATTACAGCAAAGCCAAACCTCTCCAAGAGAATAGTCATCACCACTCACATGCATCTTGAAACCCGCCTTGTCTGCAGGAACGCAACCGACATCATCCTCAGGATCCCAACGAAAACTCTCGATCGTGTAAACATCTGTCTTTCCCTGATCTGTCAGAAAAGCAACTGGGTCTGCATCAGTCACTGACTGCCCTTCAATCCAAGAAAGAACCCCTGGAATGAAAAACAAAGGCAGAACAACAAAAAGAATCAGACTAATGATTGCTGTTACGATCAACAGTTCGACCACGGTGAATGCACGAAGAGAATAAAAGAAGGGGTGTGAACGAGCCATGTGGCCTCCTTGGTGGTGAAAAGAGCGTTTGCCAAACGGCTCATTACCCTAATCAATCGTTCAAAATCTGTCAACAGAATATACTTCTCATGCTATGATAAGACTATATATTAACCCATCTATGCATCAAAAACCTCCTTACCGTTATGCTTTAAGAACTTTGGTTATTTTTGTGATTCTTCTTGGAGCTTATTATGTTTATTTAGATACCAAGTTACCTTTTTTGCAAGAATCCTCTCAAGAAGAAGTGATAATCTCAAATAAAGATCGATCAAAGGAGCTTTGTGACACAATGACCTATGCAAATGCATGGTCGCTTGCAGAAGCTTCCACAGATTGTCTTGAAGCAGGATCATTAAATCTGACAAATCCAGACGCAAATTTCTGTAATGAAAATTCGCACACCTGGCAATTCGTTTTAGAAAATGTCACACAAGAAGGGTGTGGTGCTGGCTGTTATGTTCATACAGACACTGGAGAAGTCGAACTAAATTGGATGTGTACAGGATTGATAAATGAATAATTTTTTCAGATAAACCATAAAAACCATCAGACTTCTGATGGTTTTTATTATCTTTAGATTTATTCCAAAGCCTCTGGAAGAGTTTGTTCAAGTTGTCCTAATTGTAAACGCCTCAATCGCGCTTCGGCTAATTGATTCCCGGGATCAAGCTCTAAAACTTTCTGCACCTCCATAATGGCATATTCTTCTAATTGTTTTTGCTCATACACACTTGCAAGATACCAATGAGCATTCGTGTAAGAAGGAAGAAGGGTGATGGCATCTGCAAAAGCCTCCCCTGCACGGTCCAAATCTCCTTCCTCTAATCGTTTGAGATAGTAAACTCCTAGTTGAAAGAAAGCACCAACATCGGAAGGATTATAAATAATCACCTGTTCCATTTTTTGAATAGCATCATTCAGACGTCCTTGGAGCTCATAAGTAAGAGCCAGTTGATAATGAGCCACTGAATAATCAGATTTAAGATCAATAGATGTTCCAAAAGCAGATTCTGCTTGTTTAAGATATTCTTGTTGATTATCAGAAGAAAGAGAAACATCTTGAGTAACAATCGCTAAATATGTTTTTCCGAACTCAGTCCAGGCCACTGGATTAATTGGTTCGAGAGTGATGGCTTGTAACCCAGAGGACACAGCAACATTAGCTGTTTGAAGATGAAAGGCAAGCAAACCACGATAAATTTTTTGTCGTTCAATCCAATTAAGACCATTGCTCGGAGAAAGATCTGTTGCACGCACAATCGCATTTATACTTGCAGCAATGAGTGCTTGTACATACGATTTTTCTGAATCGCTAATGGATTCTTTTTGTTCAAGCTCATCCACTTTTTCAACGGATAGTGTGTACAAGGCGGTTGCTAAATTACGATAGTACCCATCATGAAAACGATTTAAATGTGCTGCTGTTTCAAGCCACGAAACAAGATCAGAAGTGCTTGCTTGTTGTCGATCGATTTGTACAGCCTTTGCATAAGCTGCTTCTGCGACAAAACGTTGAATAGAAAAGAAAACTCCAAAAACAAGAACAATAGAAAATGCAAATAAAAGTAACCCGGAAAACAAAATTCGTATTTTTTTCTTTTCAAGAATGCGAGGAACTTTTTCTTTTAAAAATGATTGAGCTAAAATACCAGACAATCCAAAAAGCAAAAAAAACAAAGTGATATTCATGGAAAAGAGAAAGAGAGAGACAACAAGAATCAACCACGCACAAAAAAAGGGTTGAGAATAATAATTCTTTTCATTTGACTTCTGAAGAATGGTCTTCAGTGAAAAAAAGAAAAAAATGAGAAAAAAAAGAACAAAAATACTGGTTGTCACAATCCCCATGGTAGGAATCATGGTTAGAAAAAAGGAATAAGAATCTGCAAAACGTGTATTCCAAAAAATGGTCTGATTCAAATCTGCTGAATGATGTTTTGCAAAATCAAAAGAATATGTTCCTGGACCAGAACCAAACCAATATCCCTCTGTTTGTAAAGTTTGTGTGGCAATATGCCAGCTTAATAAATTCCCAGGAGTCACTTCTACGGGAATTTCTCTTGAAAATGGTCGTGGAACAAACAAGAATAGTAAAGAAATAAAGGTGATAATAATAGGAAGACAAAGCTTCCAAAAAGCAATTCTCTGTGCTTTTAAAAAAACACTTCCTAAAAAAAGAAAACATCCAATAATAAATAGAATCCAAAAAACCTTATAATCTACAAGCAAAAGAATGAAAACAGTTTGAACACTGAGAAGAACACAAAGTCCTTTTTCTAAAACACTTCTCCACCCTGAAAAAAAGAAAGGAAACTCTTGAGTATGAAAAATAAAAAAGCCAATAAAAAGAAGGCTTGTAACTAATGAAAAAAGACAAAAGTTGTTAATTGAACCTATAGTGGAATAAATTTGTGCTCCAAAAAAAGAAAAAATGGGAAGACCTAAAAGAGCAAAACATCCAAGAAGTCCAGAAATAACAGAAGAAAGAAGAAGAGAAAAAATGAGTATTTGTTTTCTTGTTTGTGTATTAATGACTTCTATCACAAGAAAAAAAAGCAATCCATAGGCAACAAAACTTAGAAAACTCAAGGATTCTTGTTTTGATGAACCAACCCAAGAGAGATAAGGAGCATTTGAAAACCAAGCAGAACAAAAGACACACACAAGAAAAAGGGAAAAAAGCAAAAAAATGATGCTTCCATATACTTTCCATTCCTTTTGAAAAAACTGTGAACTTATGTAACAAAGCATTGCAAGACAAACACCTATCACAAGAAGAGTTTGCTTGCTTATCTCATGAACATCAAGGCTCCAAGGAAGAAGAAAAATTGGGAGAAGAAAAAAAAGAGCAATGATGATCCAAAAACTCATAGAATGAAAACGTTTCGCCCAAGGGGAAACAGAAGAAAGTATGTGCATACCCTTCTATTATAATGTGCAAACAAAAAAGTGGCGAATATATTTTCATAAAACAAATACAAAAGAGGTAGGTGTGGGGTTCCTACCTCTTCTGTTATGCATGAGGTCTGTTTTCCATGACGGGAAAACACACCTCAAAATAGAAAAAGAACATGCGTTGTAAAAGAACGTGTCTTCAACGCTGCATGAAGGGCTTCTTTCAACAAGCACGGGAACCTTCCTCCAGCATCGAAGATAAATTTAATCCATTTGGGTCTCGGATGGTGGCTCGACAATTTGGTCGCCTTCATCGGATGACCCTTGGGATTCTTCAATTTCGATCGGACTCTCCGAAATCGCCAGATCTTCTTCAACAACTTCTTCTTGAATGATTGTTTCTTCTGTCACAACCCCAACCTCATCTGTTTCTTCCTCAATGATCTCTTCAGGAGGAATGATCACTTCTTCCTCTGATACATTTTCTCCTGTTTCATTTTCCACAACATGAGCCACTTCTGGCTCTGGCTTATCTTCTGGTTGATAATCACGTCGATATGCCATGACAATCCAATCAAATTTTGTTGTTGAAGATCCATCCACTTGTTTTACCGTAAATCCATTACTGTTCTTTTCAGAAACATAAAGTGAAACGGCATTATTTGGTGTGACTGTAATAAAGAGTGGAGCATGAACAGAAATGACATCATTAAAGGATGGATCAACATCTTCAAAATGAATCTCCACTTCCCCATTCACAAGTTCCCCTGATCCTGCAAGAGAAATCATTACTTGTGGAGATGTCACAGCACTTGTTTCCACTAGTTCTAATTGGTAACTTTCGATCACCGTATTCAATGTGCTTTGTGTCTTTATCGTCCCGTCTTGTTCAATGGACCATGCATGAGACAACCCTTCCATACGACCGATTGCCCCGATTTCAAATCCGGCCATGTAAATATTTCCACTCATACTCAAAGAAGTATAAGAAACACCATATCCCTGAACAAATTCCGAAGCTGTGTTATGGACTCCCAAAGTGGTTGTTGTTTGTTGACTGACAAAATGACTAACATTTACAAATACGACAATGGAATCATCTTGCTCAGAAGCACCTGAATAGGGTTCAAGTGCGTACCCAACAATCATGCCAGATTCAGTTGCTTTCATGGCATATCCGCTACGTGTTGAAGTCGTGAGAGGATCTCCAACTTGAATATTCCCATTCTCAAGAGACACTTTTGTTGGCACACGTCCTGCAAGCGCAATCGGATAGTCCCCTGCTTTCATTTCTCCGGCAAGGAATCCGGGACGAGTTGAGACAATTCCTGCAAGAAGCGTGTCATACACTTTGCTTGCTCTTCGTACTTTTGCTCCATCCCCAGCAAAGACAACGACTTCTCCAGGTTGAAGAACTTCATTTGATGGGAACATTTCTGCAAAGTCATAAGATCCTGTGGCCCAACCGCTGGCATTCGTGCGCATCATGTCTCCTCCTGGCCCAAGAGATCCGTCATAATAAATATATTTATCGGTTTGGGCTACTCCTTGATCAGAAGGATAAAGACGCCCTGTAATAATCATGTCACCAGCAATACTTAATGTACCGTCATTTGTGACATAAGCTACTTCTGTTTCTGCTGTATTACGAACTGAAAGTCGATAATTTGAAGTATCTGTGACATCTGTCATAAATGTCATCCCAACCTCTTGAGCCACAGATCCATCCCATGCAGATCCACGCATAGTAAGACCGTGAGAGTTATAGGCTGTCGTGGAAGCATCTGCTTCTCCAAGAGAATCCATAACAACCTCATCAGCAATCAATGTAGAACTTCCATCTGTAGAAATGACATTTCCGGCATACCAACCTGATTGTAAATAAACCATCACTTGTCCTGCTCCTGCATCTGTATAATCTGCAAGGGCAAAGCCAATGATCATTCCAGTTTTTGTTGCTTTCATTCCATATCCACTCGTAGAACTTGTGGTAATAGGATCACCAACCGCAATTGGTCCATTTTCATCTGTCACATTCACCAAAACACGCCCGACCAAAGCCACTGGCAATGGATGATCCGCGTCGGCAATGTTATAACCGATTGAACTTCCATCTTCCCAGTTATCCACGGCAATCCCGGTAAATGAAGGTGTGTAAGTTTGTGATGATTTCACGAGTTGCACCATGGTGTCTCCATGCTCTGTGACAACAGGTGTTGTCCCGGGAACAAGAATATCTCCATAAGAAACATCTGTTGCTGTTGGATAAATTTCCGCATAGTCTGCTTGTCCAACAGAATTACAATCTCCAACATTCGCGACCCCAGTCCAAGTGTCTGATTGGCTATGACAGAGACGTTGGGTGTAGGTAGTTGTGTCATCCAAATTGAATTGAAGAGTTGCAGTACTAGCCGCAATCAAAGCAGTATTGCCATCACGCAGAGCAATCGTACCATCAACAGCATTTTCGATCGTTTCTCCGTTTTGAAGACTAATATCACTATCCCAACCAGTGTTGATATTAATTGCATTTTCTGTTCCTGCGCCTGCAGTAATACTTCCAATATTTAGCCCGTTCAAAGTTCCAACATCCGTACCGGTAGCAATCACAGAAAATCCATTTTGTGTTCCTCCGGTTGTCATGGTTCCCACCTCTGCAACAAAACCACTGCTTTGAAGCGTACCACTTGTTTCTGTGATATTTGGCATTTGTGCATGGTATCCACGCCAAGAAAGAGTACCTGCGGTACTATGCGTCAAAGCTCCAGCAGATGAAATACCATAACCTGTATAAGTTGTTGAAGAAGTGCTTGTAAGAGCTGGCATGAGAAGATCATATCCTATGACATTCACTGCTGTCGCACTTGTGACATTTGTTTGAAGATTTAAAGACATGCCGGTAAGAGCTGCAGCAAGTGTTTCTGCTCCTTTGTAATCGACATCAATGATGGTTCCTTGATTCAAAGAGGTATTAAGATCAATATCCGCCAGTGTTGAATCTGCGAGTCCTGTGATGGTTAAAGGGGAAGTTCCTGTAGCTTGACGAGTAAGAGTAACTGCATTGGTTGTTGCTGCAATATCAAAATTCGCAAAATCTATCAAAGATGAAGCACTTCCTGTAAGAGAAAGGGTATCGAGTGCAGAACCAATCGAAATAGTGTCTGCAACCGTATTATTTGTTCCAATATAAATAGTGTTCCCTGCCGTGCCAGTTCCGATATTTATGGTCTTGGCATTATTGCCGGTTCCCAAATTCACAGTTCCTGTTGTTCCAGAATCAACCGTGATATCTCCGGTAAGAACTGTATTAATCGTGAGTGAATTGTCAGCCGTCATGGTATCTGCACCCAATTCGATCGTTCCTGAACTAGCATCAAGAGAAAGATTTCCGCCAGAGGCATAAACCTGCAATGTTCCTCCTCCACTATCAAGAGTCAGAGCACCTGAACCATCAATATGGGTTCCAGCAAGTGTGATATTCCCGTTTTCCTCAACCATGAAAATCGTTGCGGTCGTATCATCTTCAATACGAATTGGCCGACCTGTGTTTTGTGATTTATCAACAACAATCTTAAGTCCATCTCCGGTAAAACTACTTGCATCCACCCCATCCATTGTGAGTTCTAGCAAATCTCCAGAAACAGTTGCTCCTGTGGCGGGCATTGCACTAAGAGAAATACCCTGAGCTGTAGAAGCGCCGGCAGCAGTTGGCGCAAGAGATAGATCAATAATGTTCCCAGAGGTATTGATCATGTCTAGATCAATCGCAGAGGCAGAAGTCATGTTTGTGCCAGTAATATCAAGGGCATCGATGTTTGTAGAAGGGGTGAGATCTAAAGAGTCTGGCGCAATTGAACCAGCAAACGTGATAGTGCTCGCAAAATAAGCATCATCTTCAACGTAAAGTCCGTAATCCCAATTTGTTCCTTGTTGATAGATTCCGTACTCATTTGCATCAAGAGCTATTCCTCCAAGTTCTTCAATATGCAAACCATAGAGATTATCGTCATTCGCTTCATCTGCTCCATTTTGCGTAACCAAAATATCTAAAGCAGAATGAGATTCTGCAATGTTCGCTATACCACCAGCGGTATTTTCAAAATCAATACTCATCCCAAGAACATCTCCTCCTGGTGCTTGATTTACATCCACATCAAGATCAATTGCTCCTCCTGTATTTGCTGAATCCGCAGAAATGGCATTCACATAAAAAGATTCTGTTGAAGCAAGGGTTGTAGAAAAATCTCCTGTTGGATTGATATCAAGAGCGCCAGTTGAAGTAATGTTATTTCCATTAACGGCGAGATCTCCAGTTAAAGCAAGGCTCCCTGTGTTGAATGTAGACTCTGCAGTAAGTGTCATTAGTGTATGATTGTTGTTGTCATTAAACGTCAAAACACTATCACCTGGAATTGTAAAATTAGGAGTTGTATCGGTTGTTGCGATAAGGGAATCCCATCCATCAGCAATACGCAATGCAACAGAAAAAACTTCTTCATTATCCCATCCAACATCTTCCGTAAGTGTTCCGACTTCTAAAGCAGAAAGTGTAAGATCTCGTCCATTATCACCTCCATCGCCATCGTGTGCAGAGGCAGTAAACGCATCAATCGTGATTATTCCAACCGTTTTCGCAACATTGGTTGAATAACTTGGAGTAAATCGTAAACCTGCTCCATTAACGTTTGTGATATTACTAATAATAGATAACACATCAACACCATCAACAGAAGAAGAGGTATCTCCTGTCCCAAGTACCAACAAATCTGTTGTTGGTGAAGTGTCTCCATCAACCAGCATACTTTCTCCATCCGCAAGAGTAACGGTAAGATTTCCTGTTGGATTGATATCAAGTGCTCCTGATGAACTGATATTACCTCCATTTACGGCAAGGTCTCCAGCGGTTGTAATGTCTCCGCTTTCCTCAACCATGAAAATCGTTGCGGTCGTATCATCTTCAATACGTAGTGGTCGTCCAGTATTTTGTGAAGTGTCAACAACAATCTTCAATCCATCTCCTGTAAAACTACTTGCATCCACCCCATCCATTGTGAGTTCTAGCAAATCTCCAGAAACAGTTGCTCCTGTGGCAGGATTTGCTGCAATCGTCATTCCTTGAGCCGTAGAAGCGCCGGCAGCAGTTGGCGCAAGAGATAGATCAATAATGTTCCCAGAGGTATTGATCATGTCTAGATCAATCGCAGAGGCAGAAGTCATGTTTGTGCCAGTAATATCAAGGGCATCGATGTTTGTAGAAGGGGTGAGATCTAAAGAGTCTGGCGCAATTGAACCAGCAAACGTGATAGTGCTCGCAAAATAAGCATCATCTTCAACGTAAAGTCCGTAATCCCAATTTGTTCCTTGTTGATAGATTCCGTACTCTGTTGCGCTTGTCGTTGTAGCAGGATCATTAAGATGTAATCCATAAACAGTTGTAGCTCCGTCTCCAGTCAAGTTAGACATGTCTACATCGATTCCACTTACAGCTGCCGTAGCTGTCTCTGATGTCCAATCAATATCAATCACACTTCCACCTGCTGATTCAACATTAAGATCTAAAGCAGCAACAGTAGAAGCTGCTAATCCAGTTACAGTAAAAGGTGATGTCCCAACGGCTTGTTGTGTAAGAGTGACTGCGCCTGTTGTTTCAGCTACATTAAAATAGGATCCTACAATAGCATTTGCTCCGATATTAAGGGCATTAACAATAAACGTATGACTTGCATCTATTGCATCAGTAATGAGACCGCCTTGTGAATCAAACAAAATACCATCTGCAACAAGATCGGCTGTTGTATTGTCATTGTTTACAAGAACAATCAGAGCGTCAGCTACTAGATCTGGACTCGAGATGCCGTTGTCAGTACTTTCAATATACAATCCATAGGCAGTGTCATCTTGTGCACCAGAGTTATCATCGACCTGTAAATACATTCCATAAAAAGTGTCAATCGCTGTCCCATTATTAGTGTTATGAGCTGAAACACGAAGTGCTGCAGATAAATCTGAGTCAACAAGTGTGTGATCAATAACAAGTCCATCAATATTGTCATTTGTCGCTACTACAGAAGATGTTAGTTTCAAAGCATCTGTTGAAGCTGATAATTTTTCGATAAATACATCTTCTGTTGCTCCAAGTCCAAAATAGACTTCATCATCAAAGGTCACACCTCCATACAGATAAATGTCTTGATAATCGGTTCCGCTATCTGTTCGTAGAAAAATTTGATCAAGACTATTATTTCCAAGAGTTGCACTGACTCCAGTACTATTTGCAAGAAGTAATTGAGATCCAGCAGCTGAATCAATAGAAAGATTACCGTCAGCTGTAATATTGTCACCATTTACGGCAAGGTCTCCAGCGGTTGTAATGTCTCCGCTTTCCTCAACCATGAAAATCGTTGCGGTCGTATCATCTTCAATACGTAGTGGTCGTCCAGTATTTTGTGAAGTGTCAACAACAATCTTCAATCCATCTCCTGTAAAACTACTTGCATCCACCCCATCCATTGTGAGTTCTAGCAAATCTCCAGAAACAGTTGCTCCTGTGGCAGGATTTGCTGCAATCGTCATTCCTTGAGCCGTAGAGGCACCGGCAGCGGTCGGTGCAAGAGAAAGATCAATAATGTTCCCAGAGGTATTGATCATGTCTAGATCAATCGCAGAGGCAGAAGTCATGTTTGTGCCAGTAATATCAAGGGCATCTACATTCGAATTTGGCGTAAGATCAATGGATCCTGTAAACGTATAATCTCCACTGCCTGTGTCACCAGTATTTAATAGGAAGGCATCGTCAACATTGAGGGTGTCACCACTAAGTGAAATGTTTGTGCCTGCAACAAGGTTGGTGTAATCAGAAATATCAATGTCTGTGCCATTCCATGTTCCTGTGGTGATCGTACCAAGAGAAGTGATGGAAGTTTGAGCAACACTTTCCCAGTCTGTTCCATCAGCCATGAAGATATTTCCAAGTGTTGCCGTAGAAGTGTTTACATCGGAAAGATCTGAAAGTTGGGATGCTCCACCTGCTTGTGCTTCAACCAACCATTTGTCTGTGGCTGCATCATAGACAACAACATCATTGTCAGAGAATCCAGAAATGCCATCAATGGCAATCACATACATCTGAGTAGAGCCGTCATAATAAGTGAGAACACCTTGGTCAATAAGGTCACCATCGGCATCTGTATCAATCGCGAGTTCTCCGGCTGTGTTCACGGTTGGAGTTGTTCCATTCACAAGTTCAAAAGAATCTGCTCCTCCAAAATCAAAGACTCCACTGCCTGTGTCACCAGTATTTAATAGGAAGGCATCGTCAACATTGAGGGTGTCACCACTTAAAGAAATGTTTGTGCCTGCAACAAGGTTGGTGTAATCAGAAATATCAATGTCTGTGCCATTCCATGTTCCTGTGGTGATCGTACCAAGAGAAGTGATGGAAGTTTGAGCAACACTTTCCCAGTCTGTTCCATCAGCCATGAAGATATTTCCAAGTGTTGCCGTAGAAGTGTTTACATCGGAAAGATCTGAAAGTTGGGATGCTCCACCTGCTTGTGCTTCAACCAACCATTTGTCTGTGGCTGCATCATAGACAACAACATCATTGTCAGAGAATCCAGAAATGCCATCAATGGCAATCACATACATCTGAGTAGAGCCGTCATAATAAGTGAGAACACCTTGGTCAATAAGGTCACCATCGGCATCTGTATCAATCGCGAGTTCTCCGGCTGTGTTCACGGTTGGAGTTGTTCCATTCACAAGTTCAAAAGAATCTGCTCCTCCAAAATCAAAGACTCCTGTGCCTGTATCACCTGTTGCGGACAAAAAAGCATCGGAATCATTTCCATCAAGAGTCTGGGCATTCAACGCATAAGGAGCAGCTACCATGCGTTTACGAGGAGTCAGTGTTTCTCCTTCAATCTCAACCTCAAGATATACACCGCTGTTGTCTGCAAATACTGAATCTGTGATTGCCGCATAAGGGACTGCTGCGGCTGTATCACCAAGTTGTTCGCTAAAAAGTCCTGAGGTTAGAGTGACCGAACGTGCCACACTTGTACTACAGTTAGTAGAAGAGTTCGACCACAGACAAGTACCACCTGAAAGGGCATCGTATAATCGGAACTCAACATCAAGTGTGCTATCAGCAACAGGCACTCCATTACTATTCAAAACTCGCCCTTGATAATTCAAGAGGTTTGGGGCAGAAGCAGCATGGACTGGAAAAGTCACAATCAAAGATCCAAAAACAAGGGCCACAGAAAGACTGATGACCAAACTTTTTTTGAACATTTGATTATGAATTAGCGGAAACATAAAGGGAATAATTAGGTCGATGAAATCGACCGAGGTTCACTTTTCTCTTGTGTTGTCTTGAGCGAGACATCAAGAGCAAAATCTTTAGAATTTTTTTCTTTTGAAAAATCAATAGGGCGAACTTCTTCGCGCTCGAAACCAGGTTTATCAAAACGAATAAAATACTGATTGGGACCGAGCAAAAAGGCATATCGTCCTTTACTATCTGTCACTTGTGTTTCAATAAGTCTATTGAACTTTGGTTCAAAAACTTGGGCAACTACATTTCCAACAGGTCTTCCTGTTTGTTTGTTATAAACAATTCCCCAATTGATTGGCTTGTGTGGACGAGCAAGTCGACGAACAAACAAATAAACAATAAGCTGAATCGCGATCATGCCTGCAGAAAAATATGTTGGTCGAAGTATGGCAAAAAGGATAGCAAGAAGCACGCCACTGGCTGAAAGACTGTACTGGATACGTCGCAAAGTTCGAAGAAAACGTACACGAGCTGGCTTGTGAAGAGATTCCTCTTGAGAAGGATCAGCAGGAATGTTTGCTGTAATCACTGCGTTTGTCTCTGTGACCTCAATAACTTCTTGATGATAAAGATCTAGATAGTCTCCATCTTGTATTTCACTTGAAAGATAAGTGCTAGGAAAAACAAATCCTTTTTTCGTTAAAGAAATTTTGTAAAATCCTGGCCTTACAAGAAAGAAATATCGACCTTCACGATCTGTCACACGTGTTTTCACTAATTTTCCTATAGAGGTTGAATCACGACTTTCTACCTGATAGAGACGCACAGTCGCAAGATCAATAGGAGTCTTACTTATGGCGTTATACACCACGCCATAACCTTTTCTTTTTCTTTGCCAGAAAAAGAGAATAGGAGCCAAAAAGAGATATTGAAGGAACGGAAGAAAATCAAAGGCAACACTCATGACAATCAAGCTCGCACTAGCTGTCACTGCAAGAGTCGGAATAGAAATAATCGCTACTTCCTCAACTCCTGGTAATTCTCGAATGACCATCAATTTTTGATCAACAAAGTCTTGAATAGACGTGATCTGATCTTTTGTTTGAACAAAGAAACCAGACGCTTCTTCTAACAAACTGATGACTGTTTCTTCTTCAGAGGAGAGAATCACCATTTGAATTGGAATATTGATCAAACCATTTGTAGTAGTGAAATGACTCGTTTGAGCAATTTCATACCCTTCATATTCTGCACGAACATAATAGGTACCAGATGGCACATACCACGTATAAACCCCCTCGGAGCTGGTGTGTTGAGGATTCATTTGTCTGTAAGGTGATCCATCCCAAACATGATAATCATCCTCTAGAACAAATAATGTCACCTTTACTTCTGAAAGCGGAAGAACCTCATCATCTAAAACCTCGAAGGCGTACCCGAAACCTTCGACGTCTAGAGAGAATGAAAGCACTTCAGTAGTTCCATCAAGATAAAATACTGTGAGAAGTAACGTATACTCACCGATTCCTTGAGGAGTTGTTGCAGAAGCTGTATAGAAAGAACGATCCTGACTGTCTGTATCAAGTGCGAGAAGATATCGTTCTTCATCGAACTCGATCTCTATATGGTCAACAGCCTTTTCCAACATCTCAGAAGGGAGTCGAAAAAGGAGTTCACGATCTGCAAGAACAGTAAGCACACCGGAGCTTGTGGCTGTTAAGGCAATCGTGCCGTCAGCAACGAAGAACTGCACGTCCCCTTCTTCAAGGGCTGAATCGATTTCTCCCTCAGGAGAAATCTCTTCACTTTCAGAACAATCCTCTGGACAGAAACTGGCTGTTTCGCCCAAAGAACAAATTCCATCTCCACAGATGTACGTATCACCTGCAGAACCCTCGGAAGGTTGTTCTTCTTCAGAAGGGGTGCTTGGCTCTGGCTCAGAAGGCTCTTCCTCCCGGTCTTCTTCAGGAGGTTCTTCTTCTGGCTCTTCGCTTGGCAACTCTTCTTCTGGCTCGCTCGGAATTCCCGAACCGAGCGCACCAGAAGCAAACTGCCCAGCCTGATCATAGGCAAATAACCCAAGATAATAAGTTGTCCCATTAACTAACCCACTTATTAAATAGGAGGTAAACAATCCATCAAACACAGAAGTACAATCGCTATCTTGTGAAGAACTTGGAAATGAATCTGTACAAATAATTGCATAAATACCTGCTAAATCCGTATCTGTAGGATTCGTCCAAGATAGAGAAAGTGATCCATCACCTGAAGTCACTGACAAACTAGAAATATTTGATGGAACAGCATCAACATCTGTCAAAAATGTTTGATCAGCAGAACTTCGAATATTTCCTGAAGCATCTGTTGCTTGCAAAACAAAATGATAAGTTGCTCCAGAGGTTAAGTCCGTTAAGATCATGGAATGATCTGTTTCAAAAGAAGTGTCTTGACTTGTTTGACCATAAACATCTGTCAAACCATATTGCAAAACACTTTCAGTCTCTTCATCTGTCGTCCAAGTGACTCTTGCGCTCGTTGTCGTAATATCAATGATTTCAATATCTGAAATCACTGGAGCTGTTTCATCGGTTGTTGAAAAAGTATATGTTGAGGAAGTTGCAGTATTTCCATCAACATCCGTTGATTTCACTAGAAAGTAATATGTTGATCCTTCTTGCAGGCCTGAAAGGAGCTGACTGTGGGAGGTCACATACGTGTAAGGAAAAGAACTTGAGCTCCCAAAACTTGATGTCAAACCATATTGAATGAGACTTGTTGATGATTCACTCGTTGTCCAAAGAATTGTTGCACTTGTGGCTGTAACCCCTGAAACAACCACAGAACTAATTATCGGAGCTGTGGTGTCAGATGGAGTACTTCCTCCACTGCTTGGCGATACTCCTCCTGGTACTGTTGCACTAATTGATATTGAATCTGATGAACCAATTGGAAGAATAATGGAACCTGTATCACCAAAAGTTCCTGCTATAGAAATGTAGTATGATCCGATACTTGATGGGTTTGTGATCTTATTAACTCCCACTCCAGATCCGGTTGCACTTGTACCAATATCAATCTGAACTTCGCTTCCAGCAGTAATTGCTCCACCATCACCACTACAAATAGTCACAGTGAAAACATCTCCAGAAATCGTAACTGAAGCTTTTTCAGTTCCGGAACAATCCGAAGCTGTAGTTAAAGCATTTCCGTCATCAGAAACATCAATATCGTCTTCAATTAAAGAGGCTGTTTCAAATTCCGACGCAAATGTCACCGTAATAGTTTCATTTTCGTTAATCCCTGATGGAGTTGTAAAGAGCAATCGATGATTCGCACTTTCCCCAGCAACTAACGTTGATGGATAATCATTGGCAGATGTGACTGTTGTTGCAGTAATTTTCTGAAAAGGAAAGAAAACCATGACCACAAGGACAAGGACGTAGGCAAGATAATTTTTCCTCCTTTGATACAACACACATGGTAGTGATTACCGAAAACGTTTTTTTGAGAAATGGGATAAAATCCTCCAGAACAGAAGAATGAATACAATCACGATCAGAAAGAAACTGAATAACTGCCAAGGAAAATACCAGATCTTCATAACATCCGAAATTTGATCAAAACTTCCATAAGAAAGAGAAAGAGAAAAAGTCACAGGACCGATTGCGAAATGTCTTAATTGACTTTTGATTGTCTGAAAGAAAGTCTGATCCTCGTTTATGAAAAATATTTGATATTTCCTTGTGCTAAGTGGCAATATTCGTCCAAAATCCTCATTGATATTTACTGATGCAAAAATTCTTCCAAAAATATCACGAGCTTTTATCTGACCTTCTGGAATTAGTACAACATTTCCTTGATTTTGAAGTCGAACAAAAAGACCTGGAAGTGAAGAAAAGAACAAACTTTTGTCTGTAGTCTCAAAAGAAAGAAGTTCGGCTTTTTGTAAAGTATCACCTTCAACAGTATAGAAAACAAGAGAAGCAATGGTTGCCTGAATTGCAACTCCGTTCGATTCAACAACTTCTGTGGGGGTCTGAGAAACAGTAATTGCACAGTAATAAGATCCGGAAGGAATGTCGTCAGGAGTCACAAGAGAATATGGTACTTGTACAGTAGTGTGAGCTGGAAGAAAGATAGTGTCTGTTGAAAAAACAATCCAATTTGAAAGCCCGGATTGATCTTCTTTGTAAGGAATAAAGTCTGGTGCCCCAGATTCATCTTGAGCAACAAAATTCAGACTTCCAAGAAGATAAATCTCTTCTTGATTACTTTCATTTGAAATCTCTAACTGTGAAAGAACTGTTTCTCCACGCTGACCGGATAATTCAATGAGTGTTGGATTTACGGAAAATGCGTGAGCAAAATTGATATCAGCAAAAAAACAGACAAGGAAAAAACTAAGTATTATAGAAAGTCTTTTCATATCAGAAATTCCCAGAAATAACGAAACCTAATTGATGTGCATAGGAGCCAGCCACTGTTGATGTGCTCATTGCTGCCTTCACTGTAACGAAATTCCGTTCTTCATAAGCAAATGAGGATGATGTCACGACATCTTGCAAAGAAGTTGTAAATGCGGTGTCTTGTGTATCAAATGTTGAATTTGCAAGTGTGACATCTGACGACCTTCCGCCATACTCCTCAGAACCAGCAGTCACCTGACCATCTAACACATCATCAATATCATAAGATCCGAAACGAAAATTTCCATCATCAAATACTTTAACAACATATCCATTCATAAGATCGGCAGTTACAGAAAAACCAATAATAGCTGTTTCAACAGATGTGCTTGATAAAGTTCCCAATGATCCTGATGATCCGCTTAATCTATAAAGAACATCATTTGATCCATCAATAACAGGCGTGGTACCGGCTGTTTTAATTTCATCCAAGACAATCTGCCCTATTCCAATAGAGGCGATTTTTCCAATAGCGGATATTTGGTTTTCTCCCAAATCCTGAATAATTGCAACATGATCACCTACAGAAAGACTTGTAGTATTTGTTGTCACTGTTGTTCCAGAAAAAGCTGATATTGATTGCAATGAACTAGACAACTGAGAAAACAAGCTGAAAGAAATGACACGATCATCAATACCAGATCTATACCCATCAGAAATCTCATAATTTGAACTCTCGCTTGAATCAACAGAAACCTCACCAACAACATCTCGTAAAAGATAACTAGCTGACGATGATGAATCTAAACCACCGGTGCTGAGTGTGTCCCACCGAATCTGAAAGTTTGTTGAGGACATTGTAGCCTGTGCAGAAAGCACATATACAAAAATCCCCACAGAAATTGCACAGAGATAGAAATATTTCATATCCTTTTGCATTACTTCTATAATACCATGAATACAAAATGTAGTCAAAGGATTATTATGCTAATATTAGCAAAAATAATTACAACGAAAGGTTAGGATTTCCTGATTTTTGTAAAAATACTGTATATTTCAACACTTTTTGAAGATGATATCCACATTTCCATGTTTTGGCTATGCTATTGTGGACAAATTTTCTTGATTTCTTCATTTTCCCTATCAGTTTCATGTGAAACAATTGTATTGTATTTTGAGAATTATTATTTGCATTTTCTTTAATATCAATTGGTACTTTTCGATAAGTTTGTATCTTTCATTCTTAATAATGCCTTTTGCACATTTTTATATTTTTAGTACTTCTTGTATTCAATTCAAATCTGTTC
>Ga0209417_1004220_pt1 | contig 17526 bp, 14 predicted proteins | sample RifGroF2_FD_184002 | JGI IMG/M metagenome (GOLD analysis project Ga0209417, IMG submission 184002) | Groundwater microbial communities from Rifle, Colorado, USA - Groundwater F2 (SPAdes) (version 2) | ecosystem: Environmental > Aquatic > Deep subsurface > Groundwater | place: Rifle, Colorado... | reverse complement strand
CCTGAAAAAATAATTTTTATATTTTTGCACCGTCTTTAAAGAAAAGACAACGAAGGATTGACCTGTGGTGTAATTGGCAACACAACTGATTTTGGTTCAGTAGAGTCCAAGTTCGAGCCTTGGCAGGTCAACAATTAAAACAAATATTTCAAGCTCCAACAATTGATCATTTGTTTTACATTTTGAAAATTGTCCTGTGGTGTAATTGGCAACACGTCTGATTCTGGATCAGAAGAGTTCAGGTTCGAGACCTGACAGGACAACTGAAAATCAAAGAGTTGCAATTAAATTTGTAGCTCTTTTTTTATACGTACTAACAAAATGACTAACAAAAAAACCGCCATCTAAAAGAAAGCGGTTTTTTACTAACCTTTTGGTTCTTAAAAGAATCAAGCTACAACAATTGCCCCAGCATAAACGCTGTTTGATAGAACGGTTTGTTTCTCATCCTGAAATGCAATATAACATTGAACTTCATCACCGATGTACGTTTCCGGAAGTGTTATAACTTGGGATTCAGAAGATCTGGTATTTCCAGCCACAATATTCTCCGCCCGTTGTTTGGCAGGATTTAGAACAACCAATAATACTTTGTCGTTAGCCTTGGCATTTGATCCATGAGAATTGTCTGTCCAAGAGAAAGTGATTTCACCTGGCAGATTTGAAACAATCTGAGGATTTAAGGCCCCTGGCAGATTACCTCGTGAAACTAATGCGTTCGGATAATCGATGAAATAATCAGGGAAAACTCCTGATAATGCGTTGTTAAGGTTGTAAGACATAGCACTGTTGAAAGCTGTCATTTTCACAGCGTAATTCTTAAAACCAATCCTGATGAAAGAAGTTAAAGGTTGTAAGAATTTGAGAGCAGCACCAAATCTGGCTCTTTGATCCAGTTGTGCTTCTGTTTTAGGATTTGATACACTTGCAGCTTTACCACGCATATAATCTATGCCTTTCCAATTGCCGCCGATTACTGTTCCGACCTTGCCGGAGAATCCACCAAGGATTCCTTTCTTAATAGTGCCCATAAGACAAATATTTAATTGTTTTCACTAAAAATCCACTTGGACTTGGTATGGACTTGGTACGAACCAAACACGACCGAGACCTTATGTGTATGCAAGGTAAGAATATTGCATTTTTGATATTGATTAGTAGGATGTTATGCAGTGATTTGCTTTATTCTGCACTATCTTTTTTTAAAGTCCTTCTTTCTTCTGATTAAAAGATAGTGGATTCAATCGAAAGACACCTTAAAGCCCATTTTTCAAAAAAAAGAAATGTCAAATTTCAGGTATGATGATGATGTGCTGTTGGAATGGGAAATAACTGGCTCAGGGGGGTGTGTGGGCAGTTATTCTCATTTCAATAGCATGAGGAAATGATCAATAAAGGCTATTTAAAGCGATTACGACCGATGACCAAGGGGTTTTGTGGGGCAAACAATATCGCAGGTAAAAATAAGCCGGAATGCTGTTGCTGTGGGATGGGAAAAGTGTGGGTGTTGAGGAACGAAACACTAACACGTGCGGTGCTGAAGCTGGTGAGGTGAACGAAATGAAATAGTGAGCGGCGACGCGAGGAACGAGCGACAAAGCGAACGGTTGAATGAGTAGGACGAACCGGCTACAAGCACAACGGCTATGCGTGAATGATCTTTTATTTTTACCTGCACCATTAAAGGGCGGTGGGGCTTTTGAGGTTTTTGTTTTCCGGGGTAAACTCTACGCAGGGCATACCGCTGGTTGGCATGGGGAAAAGCAAGGGTGATGACTGAATGGAAAGTAGCGAATGGGGTTGGGTGGAATGGAGCTTCCCGTTTTGGCTTTGAGTTCCGGCTTGTGGGAAGGAAAGCCAAAGGGGAGCGGAATGAAACGGCGGGTAGGCATGAGCGCAATGGAATGAATGGAATCACTCTTGCGTGGGTTGCCAAGGCTGGGGCTGACAATGAACGGAATGTAACGAAAGGTGGCGAAACGAAGTGTAGCACCTGAAGTGTAATGGAGAGAAGCAGAAGCACCTGCCGCTGGCATTGGCCGTAAAACAATTCATGGCCTGCACTTTAGACGGGTGGCGGGGCTTTTTGTGGTTTTTCCCGGCGACGATGCTGATTAGAAAGATGCAGATTGCGAACCGGGTGGGTGGGGTTTGTGCGGCTATTGTACATAGCGTGATTCTATGACAGTCCAGCCGTTTTTCCGGTGTTCGGCTGGGGGGTTCCCTGTTATAGAATAGCGCGTTATGTATCAATAGCTTAGGGGTTTAATTTTTTGGCGTGTGTTTTTGTCTGTGGGCTGGGCAACTCTTTGGTTTTGCTTTTACAAATAAAATCAAACCTTCAAAAGCAACAACCAATGTGTTGCCGGTGAGTTGGGTACAAAAACCATGACGAAAAATTAATCCGAAGGGGGGCTGAGTGTTGGATTTTATTAAATTAGGTTGTTGTTTTTACGGTATAACGATGATGTGTATGTCTAAAATGCGATTCTCAATCTTCCATCTTCAAACATTTCTTCATAAAGATTTTTTGACAAACAAAGCATTGAGCCGATCTCTTCAATTGAATAATGTAGCTCTTTTTTTAATGCGGAGATTATATGCCTTAAAATTATTGGCTTCTCAAGGCTAACAAATCCTTTCTCAAGTTTCTTCTCACCACGACGGCTTAGTTCTATGTTGAAATAGGTGTATTTATTACGATCGATGACATTAAGTTCATACGCTCTTCTGATAATAGCGGATTTTGATACTAACCAATAGTCTTTTAGGAGGGCTACTTTATTCAAGTTTAAATAGTTCAACGCACTTCGGATTTCAATTTCAGGCATCAAGAACTCTGAAGCAAATTGATTGGCTTCTTTTTCTTCATCACGATCCAAATCTTGCATGGTTCGAATGTGAAGCACAAGATGACCAAGTTCGTGAGCTATTGTAAACCTTTTTCTGTCATTAGGAATATTTTCATTTATGAAAATTATTGGTTGAGCCTTATCCGAAAAAAGTGTAATACCATCAAATTTATCATTTACGTCTTTGAAAAAATAGACAATAATCCCATTCTTTTCAAGTGTTTCAATGAGATTTGTAATCGGTCCTTTGGGTATTTTTAAAAATCCTCTAATCTTACGTGCTACCTCTTCTACTGCATGTCTTTTATCTGCTATATTCTCAATGTCGAAGAAAGGCAAGTTAAATTCTGGAATATCCACAATAGCAAGCAATCTATCAACAGAGATTCTTAAAATATCCATTTTTGCTTCAAGTTCTGCAAGATGCTTTTTTTGCATTGTTTGCCTTTTTCGATAGTAAAAACTTGAAATTGGGGTTTGTGGTTTAGCGAGAGTAAAAAAGCTTAACGGCAAATCCAGATAATTAGCAATATTATTCCAAGTTTCAAACGAAACCTCCAATGAACCATTTTCAAGTTGAGAAAGAATACTTTGTTTTAAACCGTGGACATTAGCAGCTAAAACACTTTGACTAATGCCTTTTAACTCTCTTGCAAGAGTAATCATTTCGCCTTTTCGTTCTTTGGTTTTCATGATTTAGTTTATTAAACAAAGGGGGAATGGGGAATTACCCCCTTTGTTTTCAAATTATTATTCAGCTTTTGCAATACCTGACTTAATTGAGACGAGAGGTTTGTTCGCTGGACCTCCAGTTGGGTCATTTTTGTTTATTGTATAAACTATGGATGAATCAGAATCAAAATCGGACAAGTCAGTTATCCAATTTATTGCGTTTTCATCAATTGATTCAGCAAAAATCCCGGTAAGATTTGACCATGAAGAATCAACACAATAGCCAATCCAAATAATGGGATTGGCTTCTTCGAAAAGTGAAGCATAATTATGCATGAGCTTATTCGAATTTTTGGTTTTAATATGCGATGGCAGCTTTGTTTTACCATCTAATTTCTTGAAATAAAGTATTTTACCATTTAATTTCAAGAAAAAACGACCAGCTTGCCATTTTACCAAACCACCATACTGATCAATTAATTTACCCTGAATATTACTGTTCAAGGTGTCCGCATGCCAATTTCGATTCCTAAAGTGAGGAGGTCTATTCTTTCTTTCACTTTTCAGCATTTCGAAACTCTCTGTAATTATTTCACCAAATAACTTAATATCTGATGAAAAAACTTGCTCAAAATCCATCTGCGATGGATTCTCCCTCTTAATCATTTGGTAATCCGGGAAGAGTTGATTACCTTTGTTGAACACATTTGAAACCATCTTACAAAGTTTTAAATTATTAATAGACCCATCTGCCAGGATGGGTTTTGTTTGATACAAATTTAATAAAAATAAATAAATATTGTAATAATAAGCATAAATAAATTGTATTATTACGTTTAGTAATTCATTTTCACAATTGATCCATTCAATATTGCAGTATTAGATTGTCTTTACATTACTGCAAATACAAATAACTTGCATGGAAATCAAAAAGAACATAAATCACTGGACACGATGTATCAGCTTAAAACCAGATTATGCAGTGGACGTGGGAAAGGTTTCGATTTTCATTTTTGACACCACTTTTAATTAAACCATCCATTTTAACACACTTAAAGTTTGTTTATTAGAGTATGCCAGATTATCTTTAATTACTTTATGCACAGAATCTTGAAAATATGTTGGCAAATAAGAATTCCAATATTTATTAATTGGAGATTCTTTGCGTATTTTTGAACATTATGAATAAACTAAGATTTTCTGGTCACGATACGTTTATTGTTCGGTCTTTTTGGCCTAAAAAAGGATACGATTTTGTAAAAAAAGGATACAAATTCAGCTCTGATGATGCGGTAGTTGAATTAGGTGTTGGCAAAAATATGGTATCTTCTATTCAGTTTTGGATGAAAGCTTTAGGCCTATTAGATGATGACAATACAACCCTTACCAATTTCGCTAAATTTTTATTCGAAGAACAGGAAGGAGTTGATCCATTTCTTGAGGATATTGGTTCAATTTGGTTATTGCATTATTTTTTGGTGAAAACTGACTATTCTTCAATCTACAGTTTGATATTTAATGAATTAAGGAAAGAACGATCTGTTTTCAATAAGAATCAATTGTCAGCATTTATTAAGCGAAAATACGCTGAAACTGACGACAATACACTGAATCAGAATACTATTGATAAGGATATTACTGTTTTTACCCGGCTTTATAACAAAGTCGATTTTCAATCTTTGTCAAAAGATTTTGAGGACGAAGTGAGTAGTTTAATGATTGAGTTGGAACTAATTTCTTCTTCAATCGAAGAAGAAATCAAGGAAGGAACTAACAAGAGAGAAAAAGTTGAATGGTATTACCTGCATGGTGAAAACCGAACGTCCTTACCACCGGCTATTCTATTATTTATCATCCTTGACAATTTCAAAGATTCGAAAAATATTGGTTTGAAAAAATTGGAAATAGAATCCAATAGCCCAGGAATGGTGTTTCTTTTAAGCAAAGATGCCCTTTATAAACAGTTGAAAGATTTAGAAGAATTATACCCCGGAATTATTGTATCGGAAACAGCAGGGAATACCGTATTAGTTTTACCTGAGAAAATTGATCAATGGGAAATTTTAAGAAATTATTATGCAAACTAAATATTTTTCTCCATCCATAAATATTCAGCGCGACAAGGATCATTCGCTTGATTATATTCCAACTAGAAATGGAGAAAAAGCATTTCAAAAAATTACGACTGGTTTTGGACACGGAACTAAATCGTTTAACATTATTGGGGCATACGGTTCAGGAAAATCTGCCTTTATTTTAGCACTTGAAAACGTACTGAATAAAAAATCTGAGTATTTTTTTAATCCTTTAGATGGATTAATCAATTCATTCCAATCTACTTTCATTGTAGGAAGTTATACCTCTTTTAAACAAGTTTTTTGCGAGGCACTCGACCTCGATGTCTCAAAAGATTTCTTTTTAGAATTAAGAACGATAATTGCTGAAAAGGCTAAGTCGAAAACTGGGCAGTTGATTGTTGTTGATGAGTTCGGAAAATTTTTGGAATATGCAGCTAAAGAAAGTCCTGAAGAAGAATTGTACTTTATTCAGCAATTAGCAGAATTTGCTAATTCGCCTGATTTGCCCATCTTATTTATCTCTACATTACATCAACCATTTGAAGAGTATGCTCTTGCTTTATCAAAACCGCAGAAAAAAGAATGGGATAAAGTTAAAGGAAGACTGGTGGAGGTTTCATTTAATGAACCGGTCGAGCAGTTACTGTTTTTAGCATCAGAAAGAATCTCTCAGAAATCTTTCCCGTGTTTAATTAATCAACAACACCAAATAAAACTATTTGAAGCAATTCAGATTGCAGATGTTTTTCCGATGAGGGATTATTTCTCTTTTGAGTTTGCTCAAAAACTATTTCCATTTGATATACTTTCAGCATCCATTGCTACGGTTGCATTTCAGCGGTATGGTCAAAATGAACGATCTCTTTTCTCATTGCTCGATTCTGATGATTATTTGGGTCTAAATGATTTTACTGATGGAAAGGGATTCTATCATGTGGCATGTATTTATGATTACCTGAAATATAACTTTCATAGTTTATTGAATTCCCGTTTTAATCCAGACTCGGCACATTGGAAAGCAATGGATGAATCAATTCAACGTGCAGAATCAATTTTTGATGAAGATTACCAAAATGTTACTCAGATCTTGAAAACAATTGGTTTGATTTCAATTTTGGGCAGACAGGGGCAAAAATTGACCAAAGAATTTTTGATTACATATTCAAGAATCGCTTTGGGAATTAATAACTCAAGCATTTTAATAGAGAAACTGGAATCGAAGCAAATAATCCGGTACCGGAATTACAGTCAACGATATGTCCTTTTTAAGGGAACTGATTTTGATTTAAATTTGGAATTAGAATTGGCTGAAGGCCAGGTTTCAAAGGATTTCTCAATCGTTCATCAGTTGCAAAAACATTTCAATTTTCCAATTGTACCTGCTAAACGAATCTTTTATGACAAAGGGACTCCAAGATATTTTGTTTTCGAGATTACAGAGAATCCTATTCATAAAGTGCCGGAAGGGCAAATTGATGGGTACATCAATTTAGTATTTAATGATCTTTTAAAAGAGGATGCAATACCAATTTGTTCAGAAAAGGCAAAAGAGTCCATTTTATTTGGTTGGTTTAAAAATATAGATCAAATCAGGACCCAGCTAGTCGAAATTGAGAAAGTCCAGATTGTAAAAAACAAATGCGTAGATGACCCAATAGCTATTGCAGAACTGAATACCTATTTAAGTAGTTCGACAGAAGAATTAAACAAGGTTTTTAATGCTTCGTTTTATGGCGAAAATGCAAATGTCAGTTGGTATTTTGATGGAAAACCTGAAACGTTTGAGAATGCGCGAAAAATGAATTTGTTGCTTTCTCGAATTTGTAAAGAGATTTATTCTGATACACCGATTTTGAGAAATGAACTCATGAATCGTGAAAAAATTAGTGCAGCCATATCATCAGCTAAGAAGAATTTGGTAGAGCTTCTTTTAAGTTCAGCAGAAGAAGCTAATCTGGGATTTGATGAAAATCGGTTCCCTCCTGAAAAAACAATATACTTGGCTTTATTAAACAGAACAGGAATCCATCAGCAAGATGAGAATGGCAAATGGTTCCTGGGGCGACCCTCCGATGATTCATTTTTTAAACTTTGGGATGTATCGGAGCAATTTATGAAAGATTGCGCTGTATCTTCTCGCAAATTAACTGAGTTTATTGATATTCTTAAAGCAAAGCCATTTAAGTTAAAACAGGGATTCATTGATTTCTGGGTGCAGATTTTCCTTATTGCCAAACAGAAACATTTTGCTTTTTATGAACAAGATATTTTTGTGCCATCACTAACGGTTGACACGTTAGAGGTTGCAATGAAACAGCCTCAGAAATACCGGATAAGTACGTTCAATCTCGATGAAAACCGTCTAAACGTATTTAACCGTTACCGCTATTTTCTGAACCTGATAGAGGAAAATACACCGGACTCTGATACCTTTATTGAAACAGTAAAACCATTTTTAATATTTTATAGTCGATTGCTTCCATACACCCAACAAACCAAAAAAATAAATAAGGAAGCATTACGGTTGCGGGAAGCAATTTCATTGGCTACTGATCCGGAAAAAGTGTTTTTTGAAGATATTCCACGAGCCTTCGGATTTACCTTAAATGATTTCACCGAAGATCAGCAATTGGAAAATTTTTCAATTAGTTTGCAAAATGCAACACGTGATCTGAGTAGTGCATTTCCTAACCTCATTAATCGAATTGAGGAAGTTATCAGTAAAACAGTCAGGGAAGAAAGAATTGATTTTCCGGAAAATAAATTATTGCTACAGCAACGATTTAAAAGGTTGAAGAAAGAACAGATTGACCCCAAACTGCGTGTTCTTGTTCAACGAATTAATACACCTTTAGATGACAGGCAATCGTGGATCAGCTCTATTGCAACAACCATAATGGCAAAAGTCGCTTGATCAGTTTACGGATGATGACGAGCAAGGATTTCAAACTATATTTCCAAGACGAGTCCACGAATTGGATAATTTAACTGATATTAGCAAAAACGATATTGACGAGTCCAAAGAGGAAGTTTTAAAACTTGAATTGACCTCATTTGTTAAAGGTGTACAACGAAATCTGATTAGTTTGCCAAAAGAAAAATCCCGGCAAATTGACGAGAAAAAAGCGAACCATTCAGGATTTATTGTATAAGAATGACAGACAGGCTAATATTGCCCTTTTAATTAAATTACTTCAGGAGGAAATTGATAATGAATAGAAAAGTCAGACATGTGTTGGGGATTTCAGGAGGAAAAGATAGTGCGGCTTTGGCTATGTACATGAAAACAAACCATCCTGAAATCGACATGGAATACTACTTTTCGGATACGGGCAAAGAGTTGGATGAAACCTATGAATTGATTCAGGAATTAGAATCTTTTTTAGGTAAGACCATTTTAAAACTGGAGGCTAACCATAGCCATAAAAATCCGTTCGATCATTATTTGGATATCTACAATGGTTTTCTTCCCTCTTCTATGGCCCGCTGGTGTACCCAAAAGTTAAAACTTGAACCATTTGAACGATGGATTGGTGATGATTTGGCCATTTCGTATGTTGGTATTCGCGATGATGAAGATCGTGAGGGGTATGTTTCAACGAAAGCCAATATTCAATCGGTTTTCCCATTTCGAAAACACATTTGGAGCATTGAAGTTTTACACAAAGTATTTCACAATACCAATCGTGAAAAGATAGCCAAACTTTATCAGATACATGGCGCATCTGAAATGATGGATCGATACATGGAAATTGTTTTGGAAGCTCAAACTTCGAAATATTTATTTTCACAGAAACTAAAAGACTTGCTGCAATTAAGCATTGCCACCTTTAATCATGTGGTTTTCGACTTTTTAAAAGATGAAGATTTTCCGGTTACTTATTTGAATGAATACTCTTTGCTTGACAATGAAGATAGTGTTGACTTGAATAGGGTGTACCAGTTGTTTAAAGAGAACGGTGTTAAAGTGCCTGGCTACTATGACGAAATTGAATTTGAAATAGATGGGAAAAAAGGTGTGTACAATCGTAGCCGTTCCGGTTGTTTCTTCTGTTTCTACCAACGTAAAATAGAATGGATTTGGTTGTACGAGCGCCATCCTGATTTATTTGTTAAAGCTCAAGCATACGAGAAAGACGGTTACAGTTGGATGGATAATGAAACACTTGATCAGATTATCAAACCTGAACGTATGGCTCAGATAAAACTCGATTACATTGCAACCCTTCAAAAAAAGTTGAATGGTAAAAATAAATCGAATAAGCTGGTTGATATTTTAGCTGATGAAAATGAGGTTTGTGCGAATTGCTTTATTTAATCACTTGTCTCATAGTATCCTTTCCCCGGAATAACATTCCGTATTCCTCCTCTTGGATTTGGCACATCGCCTGTATATCTTGGGATTATATGAATATGAACATGTTCCACTGTTTGACCTGCAACTGGATTGACATTAATCCCAATATTGAATCCATCAGGATTAAATTCCGTCTTTATAAACTCTTTTACTTTGTTCAACATAAACCAACATGCAGATTGTTCTTTGAAAGTGAGTTGAAAATAGTCTGCACAATGTTTTTTAGGAATTATTAAAGCATGTCCTTTGCTGACAGGGAACTTATCAAACATTGCATAAGCAGTTGCAGATTCTAAAATCAATTCTCTTTCTGAATCGGGATTGCAGAAAGGGCAATCAGTATTTTCTTTCCTGATTTGTTGGTTATAGTGTTTGTATTCATAAATTTCACAACTCTCATTCTCAAAAATTGATTTGTAACCCAGCTTAACATTGCATTGATAAGTTGGTTTCTGATGTAATTTGTGAATTCTGAAACCTTCAAACTTAATATCTCTTCTGACGGCAAAGTATGCTGCTCCAGTTGGCTTTAGCAACCGAGAAATTTCCATAAGAATAGTTGCTTGTTCTTCCTGCATCAAAACATTTAACACATAGAAGCAAATGATGGTATCAAACTTTTTTGTTGGATATTTTGGGAAATAATGTTTATCGTAACCGATAATGGATATTCCTTTAACCTTCAATAAATCAACATCCTTTCCAAAACCACACCCAAAATCTAAAACATCACCTATCAATAAACTTTTGCTCAACAGAAGTTTTGCTGGAAATGAAAGCGTTTCTCTTTCTTTCGCAGTAAGGTGGCTGTATTGGTTATGTTTTGTCATGTAAAAATTCAAAACCGTTATTTGAGGCAATCGTGATTAGTGGTTGAATTCTCTCCATGTATTTTACTTTTGTTACATATTCAGGCAAACTTTTCAATTCATCTAAATCAGAAAATATTGTCAGATAATCCTCAAGAAATTTATTCTTCGGTGATTTCTCCCTCACAATTTCAATGGCTGTCTTTTGAAGGTGGAAAAACTTATTAAAATATCTTTCAAGAGGTGGGAGTTTATCATTTTTTGAACTGTTGAATGCTTTGTCAGCAGGGATTAAATTCCAAATTAAATCGTGTGAAACGAAATTGTAAGGAATGAAATGTTCAACTGCATAGTTTCCAACGGTGAGATTCTCGTCGGTGTAAATACACTTTACTGAACCAAGTTCGTTAATAACTATATCCCAAAAATCTTTTCGTTGGCTTTTCAAATCTCCTCTTACAGCAGGTTTAATCAACTTGTTTGGAATACCAGGTACATTTGGATTCTTTGCTTGTATAAATAAAGCAAGATTCCAATAACAAAAATCCTTCAGAACTCTTGCGTTAGCCATCAGATAATCTTTCCATTCAGGATTGATTTCTATTTCATCCTCATACAGAGCATACAAACATTTTTCGCTGAAACTTTTTGATTGTGAATATATTCTTTTCACTTGTTGTGAATCTGTTTCATTTTTATTTTTTGAAAACCAAGGGCTTAAAAACCAGTGCGGTACATTTTTATTGAAATGCCATAGCGTTCTTTCTGTAATTCTGTTTGTTGTTGAAGAAAGCCTTTGAAAAACTACTTGATGCTTTTCATCAATTGCTATTCTCTCATTTTCATTTATAACTTGAATTGCTTCTTGAATTAAGTCTTGTTTCCCAAAAGAAACATGAAAATAATTAACGGTGTACCAGGCATTAGCTATCATTTTTGAAAAAAGATCCCTCTTTAGAATTCTTGTTTTTCCAGATTCAATGGATTGAATGATAGAAAGAAACCAGTAAAACTTATAGGTCGCTGAAGTACTATTGAAGCATGCAGCTAATAGATTGACAGGTAATCCATTTTTACTCGGGAGTTGTATCATAGATTAATAGTAAGTTTTTTGGTATTCGTTTAACAGTCAATTTAATGCAGTAATTGTTTTACCTGTTCCCGTTGCCATAGCAAAAATACCTTTATAATCGTTTGCAACCCAATTCGTATATGCTTCTTTTTGGTATTCGCGTGGTCCTTCAGTATATGGGAATTTAGGTTTCTGACTTTCTTCTTTTATCCTCAGTTTTTCTACTTCTATTTGTTGCCTAAATGTTCTGGTGTAATTATTAAATAGTTTTGCAAGTTTGGGATGTTTTGCAAGATGATCACAAACATTAAGTTCATCCTCGATTAACTCATCCAAATCTTTATCTTGACCTTTCGTGATTATTACCTCGGTAATCTGATCAACAACAAGGTACTCAAAAGTCGCGTCTTCCTTTTTGCAAATACGGTCAATCGATAAAGCATTTTCCTGAATCTTTAACTTTTCAGATGGCTCACCCCAAGAACGGGCAATTCCTAAACTTTCACCGTTGTCAATTAATCCTTTATAAGTAAAATTACAGCTACCATTAAAATAAACCTGATGAGTACCATCATCTAGAATACCTTGTTTGTAATGAGCCAATTTGTCCGGTTTAAGTTTAACCGGAATCAGTTCAAGTCGCTTGTTTTTTAAGAGAAATTTCAAACAATTAAAGAAGTGTTGATCTCCATTTTTAAGGATTTCTGCCAAACCTTCTAAATCCTTTTCTATTAGATTTTTAATTTCATCTTCCTCAACAATGTTGCCTGTTTCTTCGTCTGCCGCTAAAAGCATTTTATCTTCATACGATAAAAAGTGATTTGTAATTATCCGAAGATGTCCTCCATTATAAATAAATTGGGCAAAACCATAAGCTAAGGTCCGAATTGCATTTGAACTAAAATATCCAAGTTTCAAATCAATTCGTTTGCATAAAGGAACAGTAAGCATAAAAAATTCGATTGGAAGATGAGTCCCATCCGAACTATATTCTAAGGTTTCTGGAAATTCTAACTTGTTAAGCATATCTGCTCAATTCAATTGGATTATTGGCTCCTTTGGCAAAAAACCAAATTTAGAGAATTACAGTTAATAAAGGGTTAGTTTTTAGGAATAATTTAAATTTGATCTCCATCCTTTGGCTTTGGTTTTTCTACCCAAACTTTCGTAAACTCAACTCTGTCTGTTAACGGACGCAAATGAAAAAGACCTTGCGTATTATTCACATTCAGTTTGTCAATAAGTGATTTTAAAAATTTGTCTTTCATTGACGCTGTTTGCTGTCTGATTACACTTGCCCCAAACGTTCCGCTATATGCAGAACGGTTGTTTCCCGATAAATTTTCTACGAAGAGCTGCATTTCAAAATCCTAATTTCCTGACAACGAAGCACTGAAACCCGACTTGCTGGTATTTTGCTGTTATGCAACGTGTTTATTTACTTTTGCTTATATTCCCATCGTATGTATTCCAACCTATTAATGAATCTATAATTACAGATGCACTAATCATATCAGAATTGAAATATTCTCCAAACATTAAATTACTTTCATCTATCAACTCCTTGTTGTTAAGTATTTTCAATATTGTGCTAGATCTGCTTAAAAATACGTATTGATACTGCTCTACTATTGGTGAACTTTTATAGATTAAATGACTAATCATTTTATTTTTCTCAAGTTCGTGGCTTAATAAATCACGAAGCCAATATCCTCTTATTGTTGAATCATAAAATTGATTTGATCCGTCATCACAATTGGCGATAGAATCTATTTGTTTTAACCATCTTAGATGAAGACTACACAATAAAATAGAAAGGACAATATTATCGGCTGTATAATTATTTCTCGCTGATGCAAATGTAAATTCTATGGCTAGTTTATCACATAACATCTCTTCTAAAAGATTTACTCTAAAATCGTCAGATTCGAATACCTTTTTGGTAGATTTCTGCACATTTGATATTAAATGTTGAATCATGGTACTCGAATGATTTAAGGACTGTTCACATTCATCCAAATTTTGTTTAATAAAATCATTGATCATATTTTTCTTAAACAAAAAATGTGATATTTCATGAAATATTACAAATACTTCGGAAATTGCAGTTATTTGACGAATAGTTAATAAATCACATTCGAATATATTTATTTCGTTATTTTTTCGCTTATGTTTTCTTAAATCGTCTATTTCAAAATACTTCAAGCTTATGTGAAATTTATTCTTGGAATCGTCGGCATATATTTCCTTTAACAAACGTTGGGTTAAGTACGCAGAAGGAAGAGCTTTCTTTAACATTCCGTTCCTTCGAAGAGCTTCTGTTAATAATTTACAACTAAATGCTGTGGCTTTCAATTCTTCTTGCGGAGACATAAATATTTTTGTCATTTGATGAAGAGTTTCACCTAAATATCTATCATAAATAATTGATAATTCATTATCAATTGAAATGATTTCACTTTGTCTATATAGTGAATATACAAGATAAACTGGAGGAGTAATATTTGAAAAATTACTTAGAATGTTTTTGATACTCGAAAAAATATTATTGTAATACTCATCCATACTATCATCAGTACAAAATGGAAAACGAGTATCTGAAATATAAGTATTAAGCTTCTCCTTTTTCATCTTTTTTGTTTGGAGAAAGCAATGTTATAATCTTTTCAAATTCATCGACAGAATTGCATGTAATTTGCATTCCTTTAGAAACAATTTTTATCTGCTTTTTAGATTTAAAGTATACTTGTAAAATTACAGACAGTTGTTTGATTGCTATAGTTGAAGCTGTAATAATAATTGGGATAAAAGCAATATCTCCATCAAAGCGACTAGATTCAACTACTGATATTTCTAAATCATGAATTTGTTTAATTTGAGTCAAAATCTCAAAATTGTCCTTTTCTACTAGCATTGTTAAATTTAATGTCTCAGTCATAACTATATAGATTAATTTTCAAAACTGAATTTTATAATTTTATTGTATTTCATCCAACGCTCGCAGATGAGGCAGCATGTTGCATAACGTAGGAAGCTACTTGCAAGGGCGGATTGCGGACTATTTCCTGTCAAGCCGAAAAACAGCCCAGGCGGAAAGATGCACACCGAAAACCACCGCTGCCGCACTCGGGTAGCTGATGTTGAACTAAATCCGCCATTTGGCGGATAGCTTTTTTCAGCTCCACTAATTTAAACATAAAGTATGATTTCTGAACTTTCCGGGATTACTAATTTAAAAAGTTTTTCCCTATGAGAAAGAAATCAGGACTAACTATCGTGGAACTGGCCACCGAAACCATTGAAGGCTTTGCTGCCGCCTTTAAATTGCTTGATCAACAAGTTACCCTTCGTGGACAAAGCCACAGCACCCTTCACAATTACATCCGGCGCATTGCGCAAATCTCGCTTCATTTCGGAGAGTTGCCCGAACAGGTCATGGATGAGGAAATCAACGAATACCTCACCGGGCTAGCCTTGTCTGCTAAATCGCCATCGCGAAGCAGTTTTAAACATGCGGTTTACGGATTACGGTATTATTTTCGTTTGATTGGTCAGAATAAACGGGCCATAGCCTTGCCATCGCTAAAAAAGGAGGCAAAGTTGCCGGTTATCCTGAACCGTTCGGAGCTGAAAGAACTGTTTAAAGCGCCCACGCTGCTCAAACACCGCATTGTGTTAACGCTGATTTATTCAGCCGGGCTCCGGGCACAGGAAGTGGTCAACCTGAAACTATCGGACATCGACTTTGAACGCCGTACCATTCACATCCGGCAAAGCAAGTACAAGAAAGACCGTATCGTTCCTCTGGCTGAATCTATGGCCAAAGGGCTGAACAAGTACCTTCAGGCCGAGCATCCGCACCTCTGGCTGTTTAACGGGCATGAACCCGATGGCCGCTACAGCGTTCGTGGTTTGTCGTGGGTCATGCGCGAATCGCTGAAGAAAACCACGATCCGAAAAGAGGTCACCCTGCATTCGCTACGGCACACCTATGCCACTCATTTGCTCGAAGAAGGCCTGAACATTGTTACCCTGAAAGAACTTCTGGGGCATGCCCACATTGCCACCACGATGATTTACCTTCACGTGGCCCAATGCCCGCTGATCAAGGCACACAGCCCGCTGGATACGCTGTACGCTCAAAAGAAATGAATCGCCCGTCCTTTGAGCTTGCCGATGTCATCCGGCAATTTGGAGCGCAGTTTACAACGGAATGTAAGCCCAACAGCTACCAGCAACGGGTATTGAATGCCCTGAGCGTATGCCGTACTTCAGAATTAGGTGGCCATAAAGAGGTATGTGATTGCTGCCAGAAACACCGGATCAGCTATAACAGTTGCCGCAACCGGCACTGTCCCAAATGTCAGGGTTCAAAGCAGGCATTCTGGGTAGAAGACTTGCTGGATACCACACTTGAGGTAAAACATTACCATATTGTGTTCACAGTTCCGCACGAGCTTAACACGGTTTGCATGCTGGACAGTGCATGGTTTTACAGCCGTTTGTTTTCCGCTGTTTGGGAAACCCTCAGGCAGTTGGGTTATACGCGTTTCGGGGTGGAAACAGGGGCGGTGTGTGTGCTGCACACCTGGGGACAAAACCTGAGCCTGCACCCACACATCCACTGTATTGTTCCGGCAGCCGGTGAAACTTTGGCCGGAAACCTGAAGCACATTGGAAGTAGCGGGAAATACCTGTACCCGGTTACACAGCTCAGCCCGGTATTTCGGGGAAAACTGATGGAACGCATCGAAAGCCGGCTAAAAAAGCAATCGTTATATGAGCAGTACAAACCGTTACTCAAAGAGGCAAGGAACAAACCATGGTCGGTGCATTGTGAACCCTCTATGACTAAAGCAGAACATGTGGTCAGGTACCTGGGACAATACACGCACCGGGTAGCCATTACCAATCAGCGCTTCATCGGCGTGGATCAAACAACAGTCACTTTCATGCATAAGGACTATTCCGATCAGGCTAAACAAAAACCCATTAAGCTCACCGGGGTAGAATTCCTGCGCAGGTTTTGCCAGCATATTTTGCCCCGCCGCTTTGTGAAGATCCGCCGGTATGGCATTTACAGCAGCCGTGCAAGGGCATTGAAACAGAAGCAAAACCCTAAAATGGAGATCAGCCTCAAGCCCAAAGAAAGCTTGCAGGAGCGAATCAAACGATTAACGGGGTTCGATGCTTCCCGCTGTCCCTTCTGCAAAAAGGGAACCATGCACCGGGTAGAAGAATTGCCACGGGTACGTTCTCCAACAAGCTTTTACTTACAAAATATCCGGCACCACCAATAAAATATCCATACTATCCCAAAACCTTCCATCCGGAAGGACTGGAATCGTATGCTCTAACCCGGGCATAAGAGTCAATAAAAAAGCCATTCCGAAGAATGGCCAGGCTTTTTTCGCGAAAAGTTTTCCCTCAAAACGCGAAAAAAATAAGTTTAAGTCCCCTACTCGGGGTAAAGTTACCGAAATTCAATTTTGTCCTAATCAAACTAACCTTGATAAGTCCATAAGCACTGCATGCGATTGTCCTACCCTGGCGGATGCGTTGCATCGAGCTTGTCGAGATGCGTTGCATCGAGCTTGTCGAGATGCGTTGCATCGAGCTTGTCGAGATGTAGTTCAACCGGGACTTCTCGCTGGGTGCTGCGCACCGCTTAAAGTCCTATATATTA
>Ga0209417_1004218_pt1 | contig 17528 bp, 7 predicted proteins | sample RifGroF2_FD_184002 | JGI IMG/M metagenome (GOLD analysis project Ga0209417, IMG submission 184002) | Groundwater microbial communities from Rifle, Colorado, USA - Groundwater F2 (SPAdes) (version 2) | ecosystem: Environmental > Aquatic > Deep subsurface > Groundwater | place: Rifle, Colorado... | reverse complement strand
ACAGGAAACAGTAATGAAACGCATTAATATTCTGATGATTAAAATAGGAAAACAACGCAAAATGGAAATATTTTCTAACTGCATATCATTCATTATTAAACAAATATGAAGTCCGAAACATTAGTTACTAATTACAGATTTAAAGGAACAGTAATAATAAATTCAGTAAATTTATCTTGTTCTGTTTTAACATCAATTTTGCCTTTATGCACATTGGTAATGATATCATAACACATTGAAAGCCCTAAGCCGGTTCCTTGTCCGATTGGCTTTGTTGTAAAAAAAGGTTTGAATATTTTATCAATTACAGATTGTGGCATTCCGGTACCATTGTCCCTAATTATTAATTCCAGCACCATGTCAGTTTTCTTTGTTGAGATTATCATTTCCGGCGTAAAATCCTTTTGAACTTTCTTTTTTTCGTTCAAAGCAAAGCAAGCATTATTCACAATATTTATTATTACCCTGCTAAAATCCAGAGGAACGATTTTCACTATTCCCACAATAGGATCTAAATTAAATTTAAATGAAAGATTAAATTCTTTGTTTTCTCCTCTTGCTCCATGATAAGCCAGCTTCGTATATTCTTCAACCATTTGGTTAATATCTGTTGCAACAAATTCTATTGCTTTGTTTTCTCTTGCCTGCGCCAGCATTCCAAAAACAATCCTTTCAGCGCGGCTTCCATTGTCGAGTATTTTCTGAATATTCCCCTGAAGTATTTCAGAAATATCCATTAAATCATCTAATGCGCTTTTATCAATTTTATCTTTAATTAATTCTATATTTTCATTTAACTCTTTTATCATGTCTAATGATAGCCTCGAAAAATTATTTACAAAATTCAAAGGGTTTTTAATTTCGTGCATAATACCTGCAGAAAGCTGTCCGATAAAAGCAAGTTTATCACTTTGGATAAATTTTTCCCGCAAAATGCTGATTTCATCTGCCTGAATTTTGATTGTCTGATTAAGATCTGCTATCAGCTCTGCCTGCTTTATCTCATTGTTTTCATTGTTTTCTTCAGGTGCGCACATATATTTTAATTTTTATTTTATGATTCTATCTAGTCCTTGCAAGAAAACGTCAATTTCTGCGTTACTCTCGACCTGAAAAACAGTCATGTACATTAGTACACTCCTGATTTTCAGGTCTTCGAAAGCCTTGATCTTGACGTTTTCTTATCAAGCACTGACACTGTCAAACAAAAAACATGAGTTTTCTTGCTGACACTATCTAGTGTTTGTCCATAATGTACGATAGCTGCGTTCCTCTCGAACATTACTCACAAATTAATTATTTTTTATGGTGTTCGTGAGTTCACTTCGTTCAGTTCTGAACTAAACACTGACTTTATGGACAAACTCTATCTAAATAAAAAACTTTTTTTCATTCTTCGGATGCCGATGTTTTATCTAAATTAGGAATAATAATTATAAATTCCGTAAATTCTCCTTCTTTTGAATTAACTTTAATCTCTCCTTTATGAGATTTCACTATATCCTGACATAAATACAAACCCAGCCCGGTTCCCTTTGCCGTGGGCTTTGTTGTAAAAAATGGAGAAAACAATTGTTTTAACTCCTGTGCGGGAATACCCTTTCCGTTGTCTCTTATTATGAGTTCAAACTCGTTAGCTGAGAATTTTGTAAATATACAAATTTCAGGAATATAATCTTTTGTTATTTTAGACTTTTCATAAACAGAATAACAGGCATTGTTTACCATATTTACAATTACTGATCCAAACTCGGCTGGTAAAATTTTCATTTTTTCGAATTTGGGATCATATTCTGTTTTAATGTCAGCATTAAAATTCTTGTATTCTTTTTTAACTTCCTGTAGCGCTATTTCGAGATTACTTTCAACCAATACATTAATATCAGTAACAACTAATTCTGTTGATCGTTCTTTCAGCAATTTCTCCATTCCTTTAATAATACGGGTTGCACTGGTGCCATGCTCATTAATTTTCATCACGTTAGAAGAAATCATTTGTGCAACATCCAGCAAATCATCATAAGAATCTTCTGCTATGCTTTCTTTAATTTTAGTAAGAATTTCTGTTATTTCACCGACAAGTTCATTTGTTAATAAAGAAAAATTATTGATGTAATTTAAGGGATTAAGAACTCTGTCAACAATTCCTTTTGTAAGCTGTCCGATTGAAGCTAATTTTTCCTGTCGGATTAATTCTTCCTGAGTTTCTTCCAGATGTTCAAGTGTAAACTGGAGATTTTCGAGCAGGGTGGTTTTAATAAAAGCAGAAATAATATGCTCTTTAAGATTTTTCAGGAGATTGAAGTCATTCTTATCAAAGGAATTTATTTTATTTGTATTTTCTAACAACAAAAACCCGATAACTTTATTATTAATATTAATAACAACAACAATCATTGATTTTGCCTGATTTATTCTGTCTAATTCATGGATAATTTTAGAGTATTTTATTTCATTAATATAAAATACATCTTCAAAAATTTCTTCTGCTGTTTTAAGATATATTTCTTCTGACTGTTCAAGTGTAAGCTGAACATTTTTAACAAGGGATGCATCCCAGCCATAAGCTGCTTTGAATTTGTACATTCCCGTATCCTTGTCAAGCATAAGGGCAGTGGCTCTTTCAACGGCTTTAATAATTGCTGTTCTTGTAAGAATTGTTTCTAGTAACTTGTTAAAATGAATTTCAGAATTTATAGATTTTACTACCAGGTTGATTTTTTCAAGTTCATCATTTTTCAATGCCAGTTCTTCTGATTGATGTTCCAATTCATCTTTTTGTTTTACCACTTCACTGGTTCGTTCTTTAATTAATTCTTCCAACCGGCACTTTTCTTTAATAAGTTTTCTGGATCTTATCCTTACAAATACTATAAGAGTAGCAAAAAACAATAATATATAAAAGACAAACATCCACCATGTCTTAAACCAGGGTTTTGTTATTGAAAATTTATAAATTGTTTCAGTACCGATACGGTTGAAAATATTTTTTGATTTAACTTTAAAAATATAATTGCCATAAGTTAAATTAGAAAATTCTTTTATTGATTCATTGCTCCACTCTGACCACTTTTCACTATATCCTTCCAAAAAGTAACTGTATAGGTTTTTACCCTTCGCATTAATATCTGGAGATGAAAATTCAAATGTCAAGGAATTTTTTTTATAAGAAAGGACAGGAACAAAAATATATGTTTGCTGCAACATAATTCTTTCTTCTTTATCGTAAAACATTCCATAAAACAAAACAGAATCGCCATTTACTGTTACTTTTCGTATTAATGTATTGAAGGCAGAATTGTAATTCTTACCTGCTTTGTCGTCGTATCTTATCAGACCTTGTGGTCCGCCAAACCAAATAATTCCATTAGGATCAGGATAAGTTTTCCAAACGACAAAATCAATTATTTGAAGAAAGGGTATCTGATCTTTACAATATTTATCAGAGCCCTTTTTTATGTATCTGGAAATATTGGTTTCATTACCGGAGTTAGACCACAAACGACCATTAGAATCCTGAATGATTTTTGATAACCAGACTTTGTCGTTTGTTGAATCGGAGATAAATAACTCATAGGGAATAAATTTTTCTTTTTCATATTTCAGTAATCCTTTCTGAGTAGTAGCCAAAATCAATCCATCAACAAAATTTATATGATTACCGAGCATATCAGGAAGACCTTTTGTAGTATCAAAATTAGTAACTGTTGACAAATCTTTCCCAAGCCTGATAATCCCGTTGGCTGGTGTTGCCGACCATATATTACCTTCGGTGTCTTCTAAAATTTCTGTTGAGAAATATGGAATTTCAGGATAGATTTTTACATCTTGAATATTTTTATTTCTAAACTCAAAGCTTAACAATCCACCGGTAGTTCCTGCAAAATATTTATCTTTATGAAATGCTGATACAAGCAATTTTAAAGAAAAGTGGTTGTCTATAGATTTTGCATTCTTGTTCTCCACGAAAAATATTCCTTCGCTTGTTGCTGCTATAATATTGTTACCTACAGGAAGCAAAGACCAGCACGCAGATAAAATTTCCGGAATATTATTAAATGTTTTTGACTGTGAATCTAAATAATAAAGCCCCTGATAAGTTGCAAAATAAAGAACGTCATTTTGGTACAATATATCATTTATGCTTCCTTTCAAACCAGTTTCATCATTTATAAAAGTAAGGGGTGAGGGAACTTCAATTAAAGATAAACCATTGTTTAAAGTGGCCCATAACATATTCATTCTGTCAACAAATAATTTATTTACATTTTCATCCTGAAGACCTGATTTTTTATTAATTAGAAATTTATGTTTTCCGCTTTCTGATATTACAGCAATACCTCCTCTTTCAGTACCAAGTGCTATATCGTTGTTGTTTAACCTGACGGCACAGGAAATTTTACATTTAGTAAATATCTCATCTGCTTCTGTCCTGAACCTCTGAATGGATTTACCTGATTTAATAAAAAGTCCCTGAATTTTTGTTGCAATCAAAATATCAGAGTTGTTAATTTTTATCATTTCAGTTATTTCAGAGGCTTCAATGAATTGTTCGCCACCAGGAATATTTTCAATTTTACCATTTTCGGTTATTGTTTTCAATCCTTCTTTCTTATCCTGAAAAAAAAGAACTTCACTAATCATAAATGCTGAGATAACAGAATTAGATATCTCCCATTTTGAAAGCTTTCCACTTGACCAGAAAAATATTATTTTTTCTGTGATAAAATATACTCCCTTGCTATTCGAATGACAAAACAAAACATCAAAAAAGTTTTTATCCTCAGATTTAACATAAGGCATCAAAGAATGGAACTTCAATTGTCCTTCTTTGAGAGGAGCAAGAAAACCAATCTCTCCGCGTGCGCCGACATAAATTTTCCCGTCTTTCCCTTTAGCTAAAGAAGATACTTTTGTCATTTTATCAGTCTGAATAGTTCTCCAGAAAGATCCATCATATTCGAGAACACCCGCAAAATTTCCAAAATACATCACACCTCTAGAATCCTGAATAATTGAAAAATTCTGACTATGCGCGTTATAGTCGTAAGAAGTAAAATTTGTGACAAAAGGATTTCCGTTTAATAAATATTTTTTTTGCGAAAATGCAGAATCAGTAAATTTCAGTAAATAAAATACAGATATTATCAAAAATAAATATTTCATAAAAATAGTTTTATACATAATCAAACGTTTTCGTAATATTAAGAAGCTTGATTAAGGCTACAGTATTTCTCGTAATTTCAGGATAATCAAACATCAGTTGATATAATTGAAAATTATTTATCTGTATCAGTTTAACAGACCCTGCTGCCATAAAAGCGCCATTGCTGTTATCAATAATTTCTGAAAGCTCACCTATGAGTTCAGGATGCAGCAAGGTTCTGATTTTTTTCCCTTTATTAAAATAAGAAATCTCACCCGAAATTATAAGGTATGAAAAACTTTCGTTATTGATATCAAACAATAATGCTTCGCCGTCTTCCAAAACAATTTCTTTTGTTAAAACAGCTATTTCTTTTAAGATGTTTTCATTAATTTTGTTAAAGTACCTGTTTTTTCTTAACAGATTAATAATATCAAAAACAATGAGTTTTCCTTTTTTAATATTTTCAAGAATAGGTTTAAATTTGTATTTTTCATTTTCCTTCAAAAGATCCACACGCTCATTTAAAATATCTGGCAATGCTATATTGAGAGAGAAAATGGCTATTTGCTGAAGTAATAAATCAGGGTTGATAATAAAAGATAAATGAACGTCTTCTGTTTTATTGTTCTCCTGATAATCAAACAAGATATACATTGCGCAGGCTTTAGTCCATGAAGAAATTCTGGCAAAATCTTTAAATATTATTTCTTTCAACCTATCTGGTACTTTCAATTTTTCCTGTGGAAAATAGTCGTTCATTTTCTGCAAACAATCGTCATAAGATAAGCCTTCCAGTAAAGGAAGCACAATTGATTTAATATTTTCAGAAAGCAATATGTCAGACATTTCCAGCGCGTAAACTCTGGAGTTCTTATCCCCATTTTCAAAGTTTTCTTTAATCTGGTTTATCGTTTTTGAATCATAAAGCAAAGACAATAAAGCATAAATATTATTTTTCTTTGTTTCCAGTTCGTACTTAAGTGCATTTATAATATACTCCGTAGATTTTTCTTCAGGAATATCGAGTATGGAAGCAATAATCCAAACAATTACTGAAACTTCTTCAGTGAGATATTGCTTAATAAACACCTGTTCAGAAACAGTTGCAGAATATGATAATCTGCTTAGAGAAAGCAAAGATTGGTTTCGGATTAAATTATCTGTAGTATTAATTTTGCTTCTTATCAGATTAATTGCTTTTTCTCCGCCAACCTGTTCAATAATATTTATAATTCTGAGTTGAAGACGGGTATTATGTGTTATTTTATTGAATAAAACATCCAAATCAGAAAGAATAGGTTCTCCAATTTTAATAATAGATGTTGCAGCAGTTAGTCCATGATATGGGGAATTAAGCATTTCGAGTAAAACCGACCACAACTCAAAGCGTTTTAATCTGCCGATGGATAACAGGGCTTCATTACGCACCTCATACTCTTTATCATTAATTAAATATTGCAGATATTTATATGCATTATACCTTCCTGAAAATCCAAGCAATTTGGCGCTCAGTTTTCTGTTACCAACTTCTGTTGATGAAGACATAGCTATCAAATCGTTGTATGCAAGATTATCTGTTCCTTCAAGAATTTTTAAAGATTGCAAAAGAATATTCGATGTTTGCGGGTTTGGATTTTTCTCTAATAATTCCTGAATAACAGGGATAGAAAATGTAAGATTCCTTTTCTCAATCTGAAGCAAAATATCAGGTAGTAATTTAGGTTTGCTTTCTTTAATAAGTTCAACAATCAATGAATCTGTAAATGCAGGTTCCAGCTTTTCAGAAATACTTATGTATCTATTTAAATTATCTGATTTAGCGCTTTTCAGAAATTTTGAAATTATCTCAACATTATTAGATTTATTTTTGCTTTCATTAATAATACTATTATTACTATCAATGATAGCGAGTAATTTTCCTTTGTATTCTTTATACATTTTTAATGCTCCCCATATCCATAAAATCAAAACCAGTATAAATATGATATTTAGATGTACTTCATTAAAAATAAAAACAGAAGTAAGCAGTATAAGAATTACACCGGCAAAAATACTACCCAGCGCTTTTGCCAGTCCTTCAATTTTCCCCTGAAATACTGCTCTCTTCTCAACGGGTAAAGGTTGATACAAAATCTGTGTGCTTGGATCATTAAAAGCTGTTCTTAATACCCGGATAAATATCCGGCTCAGCGCAATAAGAGAAAAAAACATTGATGTTATTCCGCTTAATACGCCAAAAACCGAACCAAGAAAAGTGCTGAAAAGTAATAACAAAGGTAATAGAACCAGTCCCAGTTTTAATCCATATTTACTAATCAGTCTGCCGGAAATAAATGTTTTTACAACAAACTCAACAATAGCAGTAAAACCCAGAAAAATGCCTAAAAAGCCTGATAAAACATCTGCTGATGGGAACTCAGCTTTTGTTAGTGTGAAAAATAAATATTCAATAAAATAAACACCAAATGTCGGCAATATTATAAGTAAAATAATAAAAGTAAAATATTTATTTTTAAAAACAGATTGTATCGTTAAATCGTCTTTGTTATTATAAGTATTTTGCGGGTTATAATTTGTTGAAACAAGTTTTTTCGAATTGGTTTTAATAATATAAAGAAAAGTAAGGAATCCAAATAATAAAAAAGCAATAGCTATATATAATAAAAATTCAGTGTTTACAAACTGCAGCAAAACAGGAACAGAAAAAAAACTGACTATCTGAGAAATTACTTCGCCAGAACTGATAAGCCCGAAAAGGCGTTTTCCCTGCCGGAGATCAAATAAATTAGAAGCAAGCCACCAAAAGCTGATTCCATGAAAATAGGTCAATACACCTACCCATAAATACAATAAAAAAACCACCCATTTATTACCTGTGAAAATCTGAAAAAAAACTAAACCTACAATTGATATCAATAAAAAAAGATTTCCAGCCTGAACTAAATCTTTATAATTAAATCTTTTCTTGAACCTGAGATAAATATAGCTGATTAAAAAAACCAAAACTCCACCGGTAATATATGCCACAGGAAATAATTCTCTTTTAAAGCCAACCAGAAACAGAGAGGTGGCAGCCGTATAAAAAAAAGCAATTACGGCTCCCATAAAAAAAGAATAAAGCAACATCAGGGAAATTGATTTTTCTTCTCCTTTTTTAATATTAAACAGTATCAGTATTTTTTCTTTTAAACTCATTTATTGTTTAATTGCAGTAATTAATGTGAGCTCAAAATCTGCTTCTAAAATATTTGCCTGTGTAGCAGATTTAATTTTTTCTTCTAATTCTGCAAGATATAAAGCTGGGTCTTGAAGTGAATTCAGAAATGCAGAAAAATAAGAAAAAGAACAGAAAAGACCTATTAACTCAGACACGTTTATTTTTTTTCGATTATGAATCAGTTGTTTTTTTATTGCTCCAAAAGCGCCATTGCCTGACACTACTTTTATAATCTCATCCGAATTGTTTAAACCTGATAATTTTTGATGTAAGAAACTGCTCCATTTTTCTTTAAATTCAGATGTTATTAAACGTTGAAGATTTTCAGGAAAAGTTGGGAAATAGTTAACATTATAAATAGCCAGAACCCCGTTTTTCTTTAGCCATTTTTTTGATTTTGTAATAAAGTTCAATTCATCAATCCAATGAAACACACATCCACATGTAATAAGATCCACGTCTTGATTCGGGTAATCAAATTCTTCGATACTTTTATTGACAAGTTCAATGTTACCGGATTTAGTCAATTCATTTATTTTGTCAGCCATCTGAAAATCCGGTTCAATAGCAATTACTTTATTAAATTTCTCAACAAGCGGAATTGTTGAAAGACCTGTACCTGCGCCAATGTCAATGGCAAGATTAAAGTCTGCGTTTTTTTCAAATTCAGAAATGATAGTTTCAAAAAGTAATTGCGGATAAGGTGGACGATACTTGTTAAATATATTAGCGACCTTCCCAAATTCAAGGATTGGAAATTGTGGCAATGAATTTATTTCATTAAAAAAATTGAAAATCATTAATAATTCCTGTTCAGAAACAACAGCATCTGTAGTTTCATAAGATCTGTTTTTAATTACTTTTAAAATTTCATCAATTTTTTTATCGGAAAAACAAAAGCCTTTTTCTAATGCAACAGAATGAATTAATTGTTTACTTGCAAGATGAGTAACAAAAACTTTGGGCGAAACACCCAGTGTTTTCCCGGGATTGAAAGGTTGAAAAACCAAAGGCTTTTTATATGGGATACCTGATGATATTGAGTTTACACCCTCCCCTATAATCGGATCCGTAATTCGAATAGGGACATTTGTAAAATCGCTTATTAAATTAGCCAATGGGACAATTTTTTTTAAATCGGGATGAGCTAAAAATAATTTTTCGGAATTTTGTATCCCCAGTTTGTTATTTAAATTTTCAGACTGGTATCCAAGCGCAAATAATAATTGCTCTGTAGGAACCAACCCGCTTCGTTCTCCAAGTCCAAGCCATGACGTTGCAATAAGGCGGATATTTTGTTTAAGGCATTCAAGAACATTACTCAAACCCATTCCAAGGTCATTATGAAGATGAACCCCGACAGTAACTTCATCTGAAATATTTTGCAAATACTTTTTTATAAAATTACTAATTTCATACGGATAGAATTTACCATTAGAATCACAAACTTTTGTAATTGCAATACCAAGCGATGATAGTTTATTGGCAACATCGGCAGCAATTTCCGGAGTGGATGAAGCGCAATCAACCAATGCTACGTCAACAGGCAAGCCATTAGATTTATCTAATGCATATTTTGCAATATTTAAACCATGAGCAATAGAATCGGATAAGGATTTATTTAAAATTGCGTTGCATGAAGATTCGGATAATGGCAGCAGAAATGTAATTCTCCCGTGCTTCACTCCTTTTAATACTTCAACAGCCAGATCAATGTCATGCTTTAAAGGTCTGCCATGAGTTGCAAGATAACAATCATCAACTTGTTCTACTAACGTTTTAATAGCTATACATTCCTGTTCGCTGATTGAAGGAAAACCTGCTGCGAAAATTAAATGATGAGGAGCATTTGACCCAAAAATAGCTGCTGTTTTTTTTGCTACTTCTGTACGCCTGTCTCCAGATAAGATTGTTTTAGCCTGAGCTCCGTCCCTTGCGACTTCTTCCCAGAAAACAATTCTTCCGCTTTTTACACTTTGTTTAATTAAGTCTTCCACCGCATTATTATTTAGTAATAAAAATGTTTTTTTTGTTTTTCGACTGTCATTAAATTTCAATTTTACTATATGATTTCAAAAACCTCTCTCAATACTTTTTCAGCTATTTCAGTCGCTTCAGAATATGTATTATTATAAATACAACTTTTTCCCAAAGCATATTTTTTTAATAATGCAATTGACGAATACAGATTGTTTAATTGTTTATCTTTTGCTAAAATTTTTAAAAAACCGGATACTTTATAAAACTCGTCATTGCTCGCATTAATCAAATCAATAATTTTATTTTTTTCAATTTCTGAAAAATCAAAAACTGAAAATAATTCATCTATCTCAGAAAGTTTTGTAATTTTTTTTTCAGGAATCCGGTAACAGGGTCTGCTTAAAATATCATAAGGATCTTCTCTGTACATTAACCGGTTCATCCTGCTGAAATCAGAAGTTGTTAAAGCAATAAAAAAAGCCTTTGGAAATTTTTCAATGGCATACTTCACTTCATTATAATTACGAAGACCATCAAAAATCAAACAGGGATAATTATTATTTTTAATATATATATTATCTAAAATATAAGCCATGCCTTCCGGATAAAATTCCCTGAACCTGCTTACATAAAAATAACGATCTGTTCGTTGCAATTCAGCAATCGGTTTTCCCGAAAATAGCTGAAGTGGTTCGATGATACACTTAGACGTAATTTCTCTTCGATTGGGAAGTACAGTTAAATGATGCAGCGTTTTAGTAAGATTTTTAATAAGAGTAGATTTTCCTGAGCCTGTCAGACCAATTAAAATATAAAGTGGAAAAGAAGATATTTTTTTATAACCAGAATCTGATAAAAGAGTAGGACTGAAAAAAAAATCAGCATCCAGCTTTATCGGGTATGTTATATTTAGTGTTTGCAAGAAAAGTCCACTTTCTTCGTTACTCTTGCCTGAAAAATGCTTGCTTCGACAGGCTCTGCACATCGCATTTACATCAGTAAACTCCGCTTTTTCAGGCTTCGAAAGCCTTGAAATTGAACTTTTCTTATCAATCACATGAGTTTTCTTGCTAACATTATTTAATTCATTAAAATCCATTTCTTTTTTATTTTTCTTATTATATATTCATGTAATTTCAATACAACGATTATTGAAATTCATAAATCATTTTGATATTAAAATTTATTCCGGGTTGAGGTATTGTGCTTGCAAAAGCGATTCCATTTGCATTTCTTGCTCCGGGACATTCATATTTTTGATTAAAAATATTATTCAGTCCTAATTGAAGAGACAAGCCATATTTTGATGTATATGTGATAGCTTCATTCACTATAAAAAATGGATCAACGGAGGTAACAGTATTTGTCGCAACAGTCGTATTTGCTCCTGTTGGCCTTGCCCCTGAATAATTAATCCGGGTACTCAGAAAAAAAGATTTAAACAAACGTACATCAACCAAAAAGTTAAACTTGTGAGTTGATATATCTGCAATGCGCAAGCGTTCTATTAACTGACCTGTTTCATCTGTAAGCAAATTTCCTTTGCTATCAATAGGCTTGGTATTATAGGGCAGGGTATAAGTATAATTAAAAAGAACTGTAACATCATTTTTATAATTCAATTTTGTGACCCATTGGGCGCCATATATTTCCAACTGCCCATTAGCCTGATTTTGCAATAACCCATTAACACTTCCTATTCCGATTACATCTGAATAATCTGACCTGAATCCACTAAGCTCGGTAAATAATTTATAATTTTTATTTCCAAAAATGCCTGTGCTAATATCATATCCTGCTATTAATTCATAATTCCTGACTTTTTCAGGAGGAAGTTTTGGATTTGGAATGTCTCGAACTTTTGGGACAGTAGAGAATTTATCAAAATTTGTAGCATCCTTAAAAGCTTCGGAATAAATTGCTTTAAAAATGGCTTTACCCGGAGTATATATCAAAACAATTCTGGGATTAAATTGTGTGCCATAACCTCCGGTTTCCCTGATTGTATTATTATCGAGCCTTGCGCCTAAAACAAATTTCAGATTGTTTCGTATTAAATAGCTTGCCTGAATATATAATCCAAGATCAAGGGATTTTATATTATTGCCACCCTTCATAAAAGGAACTACGCCGTTTTCAGAAGGGTTCAAAGTGTCAGATGTGATATAATTTCCCTGAATAAAATTATACCTGAATTCAAAACCACTGATAATATCAATATCTTTTATCGGCTGGTAAATTATTTTTGTTTCGTTTCTTGTTTGCTGCGAAATCTGATAATAATAAATGGTTTGCCAGAAAGAAGGTGTTCCATTGATTAAATTCTGAAGACTTAAATTTCCATTTTCGTATCCTTTCAATAATACAAGTGCTGTTTCATTGTCCAGATCATGAATTTTATGTACCAGCATATTACTAAAAAAAAGTTTTTCTGAAATTGGTTTTTCATATTTTGAATAAAAAAATAACTGCTGATTCCCCCACTGATTTCCATTGTCAGTTCCTGCAGCATATTTATCGGTAAACCATGCTCCTCCTTCATGAGTATTCCAATATTGAACACCAAAAGATAAATTAGCAATTTTCAATTTTACATAAACATACTTGTCTAAAGTTTTGTCAGAAAAACCAATTTTTGATCCGTTGATTTCTTTATTATACGCTAAACTGTCGAAATAACGGGCTATATAAGCGCCCTTGTCGGTCAGGGTTAATTTTGTGGTATCACTATTGGTAAAAAAATAATCTGTGTTATTTGTAAGATTTGTATCAGCAAGAAAGTCTGCCAGAGTTGTTCTATAAGATAACTTATTTTTGTAATAATCTAAATCATTAGGAAGATAATCCCAGCTAGGGTAAGCAGATAAATCCATTTCATCAGATTGAAATATTCTTGCAGTTACCATTAGCGAAACATCATTTTTCTTTGCAGCTACTGTTATATCAGCTAATTTTGTATTCCATGAACCATAATTGACCATGCCATTCACGCCAAAGTTTTTACCATAAGGAATAATGTCTTCTACTTCTTTTGTAACCACATTTAAAACACCAACAAATGCATTAGCCCCATACATGGTAGATGCAGGGCCATGAATGACTTCAACTCTTTTCACATTAGTCATTGAATATTGTCTGGTCAGCCAAATATTATTAGACCAAATATCATTTTCTTCAATTCCATCAACTAAATATATTGAACGGTCATTATTATTAGATGTCCTGTACCCTCTTTGATAAAAACTGGAATAATTCAGCCCATTTGTTCTTGAAATATCAAATCCGGGAAGATCATGCAATACTTGCTCCATATCAATATAGCCACGATATTTCAATTCATCGGAAGTAATCAATTGTACATTAGCTGGCGCTTCTTTAATATTTTCACTCTTTTTTGAAACAGAAGTAATTTCATTTTTTGATTTTTCCTGCCTGATATCATTAATTATTTTTATAAATTTTGGCGGATCAAAAAGATTAGGTTCAAAATTAGGGCTAAACCTCATTAGCTGGGAAGCTGAATTTAAAGCAAGATCCATTGAGTCCAATGCAATATAGGACAAGGTAAGTAACCTGTACCCTTCAATTTTCTGCTGTGTTGAAAAATCTTTTTTCAAACAAGGCGATAAAATCAATAGGACCTCATCAAAATTTCCATTATCGTATTTCTTTTTTGCATTGTTAAGGGTAACATCATCGCAATCCTGAGCCTGAAGAAAAGAAGCAGAGAAAAAAAAGAAAAAGAATAAAAAATAAGTGCAGGAATTAGAGAGAAAATATTTGCTTTTATTTTTATCACAAAAACACAAAGACAGTAAAAGGGACAAAGATTTTTTCAGAAAACCTTTGTGTTTTCGATCCTTTGAGTCAATAATAAAATGTACAATTCTATCTCGTTTCATTTGTATTATGGATTTTCCGGACATGTTTTTTCATAATTTATATCAAGTCCGATATATTTATTCCATTCTTCTTTTGTAAGCTGTCGTGTTGTTTTTTTGCAAATTCCATCTGCAAGTTTCGCTGAACTTATTACCCATAACTGAACACTTTTATCAGCGCTGCATGAAGCCAGACTATATCCATCCGGAGAAAAAGAAATACCATACACCCATGTATCATGCCCTGAAAGAATGATAGGATTTTCTTTGCTTTTCTTATAATTCCAGATTCGTATTGTTCCATCAAAACTACAGGAAGCAAGGGTTTGATTATTCTTATTAAAACAAATATTATTGATACCTGAAGTGTGTCCTATCAAGTCTGAAAACTTATTCCCGGAATTAGTCAAATCAAAACACCGTACTATTCCGGATGAATATCCTGCTGCTAAAATTTTCCCATCAGAGCTAAAACCCAAAGCGTTTATTGCCTTTCCACCTGATGAAAGCTGAATCGGATCTGATGTTTCTTTGTTTAAATCAAAAATTTGTATTTTTCCGTTTTCACTGCCACAGACCAATTTATTTTCGGAATTTATTCTGACAGCATTTACTTTTGTTTTTTCAAAAGTGACAATAGTAGAAACACTGTTTGAATTTTTCAGTGAAATAGTTTTTACCTTTCCGTCAGAGCCTGCTGTTGCAATTAAATTATCGGTTGCATCAAAGCATAAATCAATTACCAGCCCATTATGCACGGAAATGATTACAGGATTTTCCTTTTTACTTTCTAAATCCCAAATAAATACAGAACCATTGGATGATCCGGCAACAATTGATGATCCGTTTTTGTTAAAGGCAAGACAACGCAAGCTTATTTGATCCTTCGTATTTGTTTTTAAAATTTGAATACCGGTAGGGTTTTGAATTTCTCTGATAATAACTTTTCCGTCGTCGCTACAGGAAGCAACAAACTTTCCCGAATGGTCATAAGTTACCCTGCGGACAACATCTTTATGTTCACGATAAATTATATTTTTTCCGGCTGTTTGAGATAGGGCTTTAAAAATGTCAGGGTCGTTTTCAGAACCATTATTGTTTTGGTTGAATTTGTATGCCTGTAATGCCAGCAATGAGGGTAAATCATCTTTAATGGTTTTATTAATCTCATAAGCCTGTATAGACATTGACCTGGCTATTGCCAATAATCTTAACCGCTTGGTATTTTGTTCTGATTCTTCTGCTTTTATTCTTTCTTTATCGGCAATTTGTTTCTGTTCAACTGCATTCTTTTTTTGCTCCAAAGCCTCTTTGGTTTGTTGTTCAGCTATTACTGTTTGTTGTTCAGCTATTTTTTGTTGTTCAACTGCATTTTGCTTTTGCATTAGCGCATTCTGCTTTTGTTCAAGAGCAATTTGTTGTTGAGTTATTGCATATTTTTTTTGTTCTTCTGTCAGAAACTTCTGCTGTTCTGCAATTTGTTGTTGCTGTTCTGCAATTTTTTTTTGAACAACAGCAACTTTGTTTTGTTTGGCAGCCTCAGCGCTTTCTATCTTCGCTCTTTGCTCTTCAATTTTTGCATTTTTAACGCTAACATCCGAATCAAATTTAAATTTTAAAGAAATCACAAGAAAAAAAATGGAAATCAAGGATGCGCTTCCAAGAAAAATAGTATATCTGCGCGCTCTTTTAAGTTCTTTTTTTTGTTTTACTTCCTTACGATTAACATCAAGTGTATATTCTTTCCGGCTGTACTCTAAAAAAGTCATAGCTCTGTCAAAAAAAGGATCATATTTTTTTACGCGAAAAAAATTCGGACTCCCCTGCTCTTTCCATTTTAATGTTAAATCCAAATCAGGAGGTATCCACAAAGAAGTTTTACCATCCTGATATAATTCTGCTGATTTTGAAAGACGTTTGTACAACTGAGCCGATTTGGTTTCTTCATCAACCCAGTCACTCAACCTCTCCCATACTCTCATAATACTTTCGTGTGAAATATCAATGACTGATGACGTAGTGATTTTTATATAATAGCTTGGCGTTAAGAATGCTCTGCCAGGGGATCTGAATTGATCTATTACTTCTATTATATCATCTTCTTTCGCGTTGGCGAGTAAACAAATTTCATTTAAAGGCGTTGGTCTTCTTGTGCTCCTGTTATCAGTTCCAAGATCAGTAAGAATTTTTAATAGTTTTTCAGCAATAATTTTACCGTTATTATCCAGACTGCTGTAAATTTCTTCGGCATGAATGGATAAGGCCTTACTCATACATCCGATAGCTTCGTAATGAGTGGTATTAATTTCCTGACTATAAATACTACTTTTTTGCCAGTAGTCCCATGTTCTCATCAGGGAGTGTTGAAGAATTGGCAGCAAGTCCTGATCTTTACCTATTTCATTTAACAAACGATCTACAAGCGAAGCAGATATTTTATCGTTAAATGCTTCAACAGGCCCCACGATAGCTTGTTTTATCTCCTCTTTAGTCATGCGCGGAATCAGATAATCCCCGTCATTTATTGCTTCTGGCAGCCCTTGAAATTTTGTGCAGTCTCCGAGAAAATCGGATCTCATTGTAAGGGTAATATATATCGGTACATCAGATTGTTTAACTGCAAATAAAAAAAGATCAACAAATTGTTTTGCTTTTTCAAAAGCGGACTCAGTTTTTTCCTTTACTTCAAATCGAAAAAGCTCTTCAAACTGGTCAATAATAATAAGTGTTTTTTTAAAATCTTTTTTATTGTAATTGTTGATAAGTGATACCAATCCTTTTTCAGAAGCAGATAATTGATTGAATACATCTTTTTCAATCAATATATTTTCATCCTTGATAATATCGAACTTGAAAGTTTGATGAATTGCTTGCGCAAAATTACTTATAGGATCGTTTCCAGGTCTGAAAAGAATAAGCCTCCAGTTTTCCTTCCCTTCGTCTTTAAAGATTTCAGGAATAAGACCGGCCTTAATGAGTGATGATTTTCCAGAACCTGAAGCTCCCAGTAAAGCAAGAAAACGTGCATCTTTAAGCCGTTTAACAACTTCTTTTATTTGTTTTTCTCTTCCAAAAAACAAATTAGATTCTTCAAATTCGAAACTTCGAATCCCGGGAAAAGGATTTATGCGATTTGCATTATCATTCATTAAATAAAAGTAAACTTTTTAATAACGGATTTTACTTTAAGGTTTGTAGATTTAATGATAATTTTCTAAGATTTTTTTTCAAAATATTTGCTACGCTACTAAAGAGTCTTTGTCAATGTTCAAAATATTAAAAATTTCCTTTTGATGATTTG
>Ga0209417_1004216_pt1 | contig 17532 bp, 14 predicted proteins | sample RifGroF2_FD_184002 | JGI IMG/M metagenome (GOLD analysis project Ga0209417, IMG submission 184002) | Groundwater microbial communities from Rifle, Colorado, USA - Groundwater F2 (SPAdes) (version 2) | ecosystem: Environmental > Aquatic > Deep subsurface > Groundwater | place: Rifle, Colorado... | reverse complement strand
TTTCCCTAGGATCAATCCATATGAAGCCAAAAGAGTATTTGAATCTAAATACGTTACAAAAGTTGTAACCCTTAAAGAGGAGGCTTTTAAGCTATGTGCCTAATTACTGTTAAAGACAATTCTTGCCTTGCAATCTTGAAAATAGACACTCAAAACAAAAAAATGCTTGTGTTTTCACCACTTGAAAAAAACTCAAAAGAACTTACTTTTGAAGAATTTGAAGAGATCTCAACAGGAGAACTCATAATTTTAAGCCATAAAATGATAAATTCGCAAATAAAATTTGGATTTATGTGGTTCTTTAACGAAATAATGACTTACAAAAGAGTAATTTCTGAAGTTATGATAGGCTCTTTTATTATTCAGCTTTTCGGGCTGATAACACCGCTTTTCACACAGGTAATCCTTGATAAAGTCATAGTTCATAGAAGTATGACAACTCTTGATGTGCTTGCGTTTGCTTTTATTGCCGTAATGATATTTGAATTTCTTTTAAATGTCAGCAGGAAATATATTTTCGTCCACACAGCTAGTAAAATTGATGCCAAGCTTGGCGCAAAGCTTTTTAAGCACTTATTTAACCTGCCTTTTGTGTATTTTGAAAGCAGAAAAGTTGGAAACATAATAGCAAGAGTAAGAGAACTAGACCAGATAAGAAATTTTATTACAGACAAATCAGTTAACTTAATAATCGACCTGTTTTTCTCTACTGTTTTTGTTGTGATTATGTTCTTTTACAGCATGAAACTTACTTTTGTGGTGCTTGGATTCGTGGCTTTGATTGCTATTCTTTATGTGACGATTACTCCAGAACTTAGAAAAAGACTGGAAGACAAGTTTCAAATGGGCGCTCAATCTAATTCTTATCTTGTAGAATCAGTTACAGGAATCCAGACCGTAAAATCTCTTGCCATAGAAGGCTCGATGCAGAGAAAATGGGAAGATTATCTTGGTGATTATGTCAAATCAGGGTTTAAGCTCTCAAATATGGGAAATATAGCTTCAGCTATCTCAGGATTATTCCAAAAAGCAATGACAATAACTATTTTATACTTCGGAGTAAAGCTTGTAATTGATAATAAATTATCAATAGGTCAGTTAATAGCTTTCCAGATGTTTGCAGGACAATTTACAGGTCCTATTCTAAGACTTGTTAATTTATGGAACGAATTCCAGCAGGCTCTTTTAGGTGTTGACAGGCTGGGAGATATTTTGAACCATCCTGTTGAAATAACTTCAAGCAAGCTGATAACCCTTCCACAGATTCAAGGGAGCGTTAAATTTGAAAGTATTTCTTTTAAATATTCAGTTAATACCCCTAATGTCCTTGAAAAACTGAGTTTTGACATAAAACCCGGGATGAGCGTGGGAATAGTCGGCAGAAGCGGCAGCGGAAAAAGCACGGTAACAAAACTTATTCAAAGGCTGTATTTGACTAAGGAAGGAGCTATTTATGTCGATGAAGTTGATATTCGCCACATGAACCCTCTTTGGCTCAGGTCAAATATTGGCGTTGTACTTCAGGAAAATTATCTTTTTTCAGGAACTATAAGAGAAAATATTGCAATGCCAAGACCTGATGCCCCGATTGAATTAATAATCCACGTTTCAAAAATAGCAGGAGCCCATGAATTTATATCCCAGCTTCCTGAGGGGTACGATACTATGGTTGGGGAAAGGGGTTCGACTCTTTCAGGCGGACAAAAACAAAGAGTGGCAATTGCAAGAGCTTTAATAACCGACCCGAAAATTTTAATCTTTGATGAGGCAACATCTGCTTTAGATTATGAATCAGAAAGAATAATTCTTACCAACCTTGATAAAATCAAACAGGGCAGAACAACTTTTATTATTGCTCACAGGCTTTCAGCAGTTAAAGCTTGCGATATTATTATAGTTCTTGAAAAAGGACAGATAATTGAATCCGGAACTCATCAAGAATTAGTTGCTAAAAATGGCTATTATCAATTTCTTATAGACCAACAGGAAGGAATTGTTACGCAGTAGTAATTGAAATTCGTACTAAATTATGCTACTATAAAATACAAGTAGTCGCATAAAAAGGAGGCAAATAATATGACCAAAATATCAGTTTCACTTCCTGAAGAAATAATTGAATTTATTGATAAACAAGGAAAAAATCGTAGTAAAACAATAGTTACAATACTTGAAGATTTTAAAACAAAAAAACAGCAGGATGAGCTTGAAAAAGAATACGAAGAATACGCAAAATTCTGTGAAGAAGATGATAAAGACTTCTGGCAAGATTGGGAAAAAGCATCTGTAGAAGATATTAACAGGGGTTGCATAAATGAATAACGAAAATATCTTTCCAAAAAGGGGAGAAATTTGGCTGACCGGTTTTGATCCTTCAGTAGGAACAGAAATCAGAAAAACAAGACCTGCTTTAATCCTGTCAAATAACATTGCCAACCAGAAAACTACAAAAGTTAATGTTGTTCCTTTAACAAGCAATATTAAAAACATTGGTCGTGTTGTTATTGTTGAACCTGACGAAAAAAACAATCTGAAAGTTCCGAGTTTGATTCGTGTTCCTGATATAACAAGTTTTGATAAATCAAGACTTAAAGTCAAAATGGGAGAATTATCGATGGAAAAACTAAAAGAAGTTGAGGAAAAATTGAAATTACACTTAGGATTATAAAAATGATAATTAAAAAAATAAAAGAACTAATAAATAAAGACGATTCACATGAATTTAAGCCAACTCTTTCAGAAATAGAAGATAATCCGGCTAGTCCACTTGGTCTTTTCACTTTCTGGACAATAGTTGCTTTAATTGTTATTACTATTTTATGGCTAATTATTGGTAAAGTTGACGTTGTAGTTTCAGCAAGAGGTATGGTCATTCCTGATGGCGAAGTTAAAATTATTCAGCCTCTTGACACGGGTTCAATAAGACAAATCCTTGTTAAAGAAGGTGATTTTGTAAAAGCAGGACAAACTTTGATGGAAATTGACCCCTCAACAACAGAACCTGCACTTGAATCTTCAAAAGAAAACCAGCAAAATATTCAGTTAGAAATAAAAAGACTTAATGCTCAGGCAAATGGCAGGGCTTTTGTTTCTTCCGGCACGTCTGAATCAGCCGCAACTCAGAATGAACTTTATTCCTCAAGCGTTTCAAATCTTAATGAACAGCTTGAATCGGCTTATACAGAAAAAGCAAACTACGAAAATCTCCTTGCTTCAAGTGAAGACAGGGTGGCAAGACTTAAAAAAGTTCTGGATATAGTTTCGAAAGATGAATATATAGAAGAAGTGAATAAAATTACCAGCTATAAAGCAGAAATAGCAAAATTAAATAACAAAATCACATATATTAAAGAAACTTTTAAAACAGAAACCCTTAAAGAACTTGCAGAAAAACAAAAACAGGAAATTCAAATTAAATCAGAAGTTGAGCAAATAGAGTTCAAAAACAAAAAGCAAAATATAACTTCTCCGGTTGACGGTTATGTTGATAAACTGCTAATTCACACAGTCGGCGGGGTTGTAACACCTGCAGAGAAACTGATTTCAATTACACCGTCAAATACACCTCTTTTAATTAAAGCCACTGTTTTAAATCAAGATATCGGCTTTGTGAAAGAAAAAATGCCCATTCAAATAAAGATAGACACTTTCAGCTTTCAAAAATACGGATTGCTTAAAGGAGTTGTTAAAAATGTTTCAAAAAGCAGTATTCAGGATGAAAAACTGGGACCTGTTTATGAAATTTATGTGACTCCTTTAGAGCAGACTCTTATCGTGGAAGGAAAAAAAGAAAAAATTACCCCAGGAATGAGTCTTTCTGCGGAAGTTAAAGTCGGGAAAAGGCGAATCATCGAATTTTTCATATATCCGCTGATTAAATATCTTAATGAAGGCATCAGTGTCAGGTAAAATTATACTTTTCTGAGATATGAAAAATCTGTTTCAAATTGATAATCAAAAGACTCGAGACATTTTCGGAACTTTTGCCTGAATACTTTCTGGTGTCCTCCACTTGCTCCCGGAAGGTAAGGTTTGCCATATTCTTCCACAAGGCAATCATTTGCTATCCTATATTTAGTTGAAAGCTCGGAATACAAAAGGTTGTAAGTTGTTTTCTTAACAAAAATTATTATTGTATCTTTGTCGGCAACCTTATTTATCTGCAAAAGTTTTGATTTTAAAGTTTTTTGCATTTCTATAATTACTTTTTTCTCAAGTTTGGATGGCGTTATATTCCTTGTTTCAAGAAAACTGACCGGAAAATCAAGAATATCAATCTCGAAAAAACCTTTTTCTTTAAACATTTTTAAATATTTATGCATTTCTACTTCAAGATCAACAGTATGCCCGACTGTTCTTGTTTTTTCTATAAATTCTTCCGGTAAAAATAAAGTTGTCATTATTTCCAGAAACACACTGTTTTGAAGGCAATTCGGATTATTATAGAAAAAAGGCGGTACGCAATTATCATATATTGTCGGAGGCGCTTCATTTATAATCAAATATTTAACTTTATCCGGTTTATATTTCGATCTGTACTTTATATAATATTGGTCAAGCTCTTCATTTGTAAAGTTGTCAGTCAATTCCCATACATTAAATTCGTGTTTACAGTCTTTACAAAACCGATCGGGCGAATTTTTACCGGAAAACATTCCGCCATATTTTATTCTTCCTTCTTTTTCTTCTTCAACAACTTCAGGAATTTCCCTGCCGTAAACTATTTTTACAGTATTTCTTGAATTGCACTCAGGACAATAAGACATAGAGCATTCCTTAAATTTTATCCGGAAACAAATTCATTATATATTAAAGAAAAACTAAATTTAACCTTCAATTATTTCATTCAAAGCCTGTTCCTGGGTGCAAAGATTTTCTTTGCAATAATTGTCCAGCCATTTAAAATACTGCTTAATTTCTTTTCCACAAAGAGCTTCAAGATTTTCTTTAGCTTTAGAGTCTTCCATTGCGATGTATTCCAGAAGTGCTTTTGCCACGGATTTGCCGGGTTTGGATGTTTTAACCTTGAGTTTTTCTACATCTTCTTGGATCGTAATAATTGAGCCGATTACATCATCAATCGAAATTTTTAAATCATTACCTACGCCATTTACAAAAGTCTTAAAATCAATACCTGTCATAAATTTCTCCTTTAATTTTTACATCTGTGCAATGTTACCGTGCTTATGGAGAAATTGTTCGCTTTGTGTCGAAAAGTTAATCATTCATCCCCAGAAAATCTCTACGAATCTGTTTTATGACTTCCGGTGATAAAGTTTTTGAAGTTTCTTGTGTTTTTTCCCTGCCAAAATCAGGATATTTTTCAAAAAATTTTTTAAGGTCAACTTCGGCTTTTTTGAATTTTAATAATGTGTCCATTTGCCTTGCAAAGCTATAAAACCTTCCTCCGCTGATTTTTCTTCCGCTGTCAAGGTCTTCGCTTAAATCAGAAAGCATATTACGGACAAAAATATCAAAATCCTGAAGACATGTCTGTTTTGAATCCAGAAACTCTTGTCTCTTTCCGGTCCAGTCATTGCCATTTTTCCAATATTTAATTATCCTGACAGAAATATGAAATCGTATGGCGATTTCTTCAATCGTCATCTGCTCTTCTGTATAAAGCCTTTGCGCTTCAGCGTAATAAAATTTCTTCTTGCTCATTCAACACCTTAAAGCATTGTGTAATCAATACGCAAGGCAAGTTGAATCCACTCTTCAAACTTCCTGCTGTAGCGAGTTCCCTCTATAAGGCGGGTAAGATAGGATTCGGTTATTTTAAGTTCTTTAGCCAACTCTTTTTGAGTGATACTGCGAACTTTTAAAGCACCTTTAATTGCGGCTTTTCTCTTTTTTAAAAACATGTTTGTATCTCTATTGTGAACTTACAATGCCTCATTTAGAGTATAACTCTGCCAGCAGAGGTTTTAAAGTATCCAAAGATTAATTTATTAAAATACTTTTTTGTTTCAAGACAGAAACAATCTTGGGAAAGACACTTCCAATTAAAGTAAACAGAGTTAACATTGTTGATACGAAGTAAATTAATCTATAAAGGCAATCATAGTGAATGTTAATGATATATGGATAACTGTAAAAACTTTAAGTGAATTAAAAAACGTAACACCAAGAGCAATCAGATTGGCTCTGCCCAAAAAAGGGAATGAGTTTAATTCGCTCACTCCCGCTTCGCCGGGCAAATACATCTTCAGAGAAACTCAAACACTTGGCGGTAAGAGTTATGAGATTTTATTATCTTCGATTGAACCAAAGTTGCTGGAAATTTACAAGGATAAATATTATAAAGAAATTGTAGAACTTGAAACTGAAATTAATTCAATCCCGGCAGCAAAGCAAATTGAGACATCCGCAGGTTTTATTCCCGAGACCGCAAAAACAATTGCGCTTGCCAGAGTTGATTTAATTTTAGACTGGCAAAAGTTCAGAAACAAACAAAAGCCAAAACAAAAAGGCGATAAAATATTTCTTGACCTGTATAACAGCGGTGAATACATGAAAAATATTTTTCAAATAATAGGCAAAACATCTCGCGGAAGTTTACAACGCTGGTATAAAAGTTATTCAGAAGATGAAAGTTGGGAAATACTTGTCCCGCAGTATAAATATACAAGTTTTAATGAATATCGCACGATACTGACTGAAGAAGAAATCGGAATTTTTTTAAAACTTTTATTGCACCCTAATCAGTTCAGCATCGGCAAGGCAATAAAACTAGCCACACATATACTCGAAAAACGAGGATACGAGAACCTGCCTAGACCTGTAACATTTAGGAGATACGCTGAATACTTTAAAAAGAACAACTACGACAAGTGGATATTGATGAGGGAAGGAAGTAAGGCACTTCACGATAAAATTTTGCCATACATAAAACGTGATGTTTCAAAGCTGGAAGTAGGTCAGGTCTTGATTTCTGACGGGCATACCCTGAATTTTCTTGTGCTTAACCCATTTACAGGCAAACCCTCAAGATTGACATTAGTGGGTTTTATGGATTGGAAATCGGGTTATTTAGCAGGATATTACCTCATGTTAGAAGAAAACACTCAATGTATCGCCGCCGCGTTGCGTATGGCAATAACAAACCTCGATATGATTCCAGAAATTGTCTATCAGGATAACGGCAAAGCTTTTAAATCAAAATACTTTAATAAATGCACTGATTTTTCGGAAGCGGGCTTTAATGGGATTTATTCTAATCTCGGAATAAAACCAGTGTACGCAAAACCATACAACGCCAGAGCAAAAGTTATCGAAAGATTTTTTAAGGAATTTCAGGAAGAATTCGAAAAATTATTGCCGACATACATTGGTAGCAGTATTAAAAACAAGCCTGCGCACTTAAAACGTAATGAAAAATTCCATAAAGAATTTCATGACAAAGTTCATCACGGATATGTCCCGACTATTGAAGAAACAATTCAGCTCATTAATTGCTGGCTTAATTATCATCACTCGCAACCCTGCCCGAATGTTCCCGGTAAAACTATTAAAGAAGTTTTTGATAGTCGGGAGAGACAAAACATAGACATAAACAAACTCGATAATCTGATGATGGCTCATGAGATAAAAACAATTCACAGAAACGGCATCAGATTTTTAAACACAGATTACAACAACGATGTTCTGTATGGGCTAAGAGACCGAGTCATGATTCGATACAGCCTGTTTGATTTAACGAAGATAAAAGTTTATACGACTAAAGGCGAGTTTATCTGCACAGCAAAAAGAGTCACAGGAACTCACCCGATGGCTTATCATCTCGGTGAGGTTAAAGATAAAGAGGATTTTGTCAGGAAAATTAAAAAACCTCAGCAATTAAGAAACAGAACCCTGCGAACAATAAAAAAATTCCTCCCCAAAGAAGATATCAAGTTTTTAGAAACACAGATGATAGAAGATTCTATACCACAGGAAATTCCTGAACCAAGAGCAGAATCTGCTCCAATTGTCCTGCCGAATAAACTTCGACCTGTGTTTATGAATGCGTATGAAAAATATGAATTCCTTATGCAAAATGGGTGTACATCTGTCGAGGAAAGGAAATGGCTCATGGAATACAAGCAAAGTGATGAATACAAAATAATATACGGAGATTAATAATGCACAAAGTCTTTGTCAGAACACAGAATGTAAAAAACTTTATATCACTTATGGATTCCCTGTGCAATAAATCAAACGGAACTCCACGAATGGCACTTGTATTTGGCGAACCCGGACTTGGAAAAACACAAACAGCCCTATGGTGGGCTATGAAAAATGATGCGGTATATGTAAGATGCACTAACAGGATGACTTGCAGGTGGCTGCTGGAAGAACTGGTCGAAGAGTTGGGCGAAGTTCCCTATCTCAGGACATCAGATTTGTTTAAGCAATGTGTTAAGCAGTTGAAAGCAAATCCAAGAATAATTATAGTCGATGAAATAGATTATCTAATCAGGGATAATATAGCAATAGAAACACTTCGGGACATCCACGATAAGACGGATGTCCCGATTATTTTAGTGGGGATGAACAAGGCTGATAAAAAACTTATGCGCTACCCACACCTGTTTGACAGAATTTCGAGGAAGTTAAAGTTTGAAACGTTTTCGTATCAGGATATTAAGACCATAGTTGCGCAACTTTCAGAAATAGAAATGACTGACTGCGCTGTTAAACATATTTATTCGCAGGCAAACAGACTCAGGCAAATTGTAAAACTTATTAACACTGCAGAAAATATCTGCCGCACTAACGGATTAAATATTATTGACGAAAAAATACTAAAGGAGTTTACAAATAATGGAACAGAAAATATTAAGATTAGCTAAAAAACTGAACAAATTCACTATCGATGATTTGGTTATGACTCTGGAAGAAGATTTTGAAGAACTTCACAAAGAAATAGAATCACTTCTTCAGGCAGGGCAAATTACAAAAGCAAAAAATAATTCGTATTTTTATTCCGAAGAAAAAAATTACAAACCTACAAAAAAGGAATTGACAAAAGAAAATAAATATTATATGGGAATGATTTTCACAGATAAAGAACTTAAAAAACTTGATAAAGAAGTGCAAACCTCGCAGGCATATAAAAATTCCAAAAACTTTATCAAGAAAAAAATTAACAAGTACGTTGCGCTGGTAAGAGCATCAAACGGGATTTTCGGGCGTAGGCTTGTCCATTTTCTTAAAGAGGACTGGAACAAAAAACATCCTGAAATGAAATGCTCAAAAGATTTCCTTGTAAAAGCAAGAAGATTGTTAAAAACTTACGGCATAGAAGGTTTGATTCCGGTCGGTAACAGTTTCCCCAAGTATTCACAAACTATAACTGAAAATTTATACGGAAATTTTAAGGAGTACGTGTATAATAACAGGGGAGAAACTTTAAAATCCAGCTATATTAAATTCAAGGAAGAATTCATTGCGGCAAATCCAGACACAGACGATTCAGAATTTCCAAGTTACAGAGCATTCACCGAAAGAATCCAAAAAGACATTCTTGAAACAAAAGATGCTTATCTTTCAGAAATTTACCAGCCACGGCAAAGGGTTGAACTTGTTGAACGCAAGAAATCTGGTTTTACTGATTTTAAGTCTGCTGCGACTGATTTTTTTGAGTATGTGAAAGAAGACAGAAAGCTTAAAAAGTCCACTTTAAAAAGATACAATCAGTGGATAAATCTCTATATGATTCCATTCTTCGGCAAATACAGGCTGGATGAAGTGACGGAAGAATTAATAGAACAATACAAAGCTGAAAAAACTGAGGAGCAGCTTGCACAGAATAATCTCATGGGACAGATGTTTATTCTAAGGAGAATATTAACCATTTACACTCCTGAACAATATATCCCGCCTGTTAAAACTTCCGGTAAAATATCATACAGCATAAATATTCTTGATAAAAAACAAATCAGAAAACTGTTAAAAGTAGCAAAAGAAGAATATACCGATGTTTATCCGCTAATATTAACTGCACTCTTGACAGGAATGACAAAAGGAGAAATTTTATCCCTATGCTGGGAGAATATTAAGTGGGAAGAGAAAACAATTATTGTTAAAAGCACTATCATACAGGGTGTACTTAGAAAATACAGAATGGAAAATGCAATAAGAGAAGTTGATGCACCTGAAAAACTGTTGTCGGTTTTAAAAGAGTGGAAAAATAGATGTCCTGAAGGAAAAGATAATTTTGTATTTCCAAATCCTGAAGGCAAACTTCAAAATTCTGATGACGGCATTAAACAATTGCTAAAACCCCTGTCTCGAAAAACAAGATTTGGAGAAATCAGGTTTATTGACTTGCGAGATACATACGCAGCAATGCTTATTGAACAAAATTTTCCTATAACCTACATACAAAAACAGCTCGGACTCAGTTCAATTAAAGCAACTGTAGATAGATACAGAAATTTTATTGATGAAAACAGACCGGCAAATTTAAATTTACCTGACGAAATATTTGTTTGATGAAAAATATCTGCAATTAATCTGATCCGCGCATGGTCAGAACGTAAAAGCTAAAATCCTGAATTTTCAAACACCGTCTAATTTTTCAGCATTGACGAAAATATGTTTTTACTGCGCCTGAAAAAATCACGCAGGGCAGAATCATAAAATTTTAATTCGCTAATTTCTACACACTGTGGGAATTTTCAGGATAAATGAAAATATGTTTTTGCTCCCCCTGATTAATTCACGCAGGGCAGAAACTTAAAACGCACAATCCCGTATTTTAAAACATTATCTAAGTTTTCGGCATTTTAAAAATATTTATTTCACTGCACCTTCAAGAATAATTTTGAGTTTTCAGCAGATTTTACAAACAATACAATAAAATTCTGCACCCTTCTGAAAAAATTGTGCGCTTTTACAAAGGTGCACCTTTTTTGTTTGAGAGTTTTTAAAAAATCAAGATTGATTAATTGACTGAATTCCAATTTTTTAATGCGGGTCTTGGCGATTTACTGAAATTACAAAAAACTTTGATTTGCTAAAGCTGACAGTTTGTCTAAACTTGAGGGAGCTTCCGACGTTGCTTCCGTGTGGTTTTTTGGCTGAAAAAATGTCCTATTATTGTCCATCGCTAAAATATAGATATATCAAGCCTTTTAGGCAATATTTTAAAAAACCGTTCTCATTTTTTCTCACTTTTATCCCATTTTTATCCATTTTTATCCATTTTTTCTCGCATTCAGTCAATTTCACTTCCTACCCCAAAAGTTAAGCACACTGCCGAACTCCGGCAAACTTCCTCATGTCCAATTGCACTAATAACCTATAACCGCATAAATATCCCGATTTCCAGTCAAGGAAACCAACCAGCGATGCCCTGCATGGTCTTCCTGTAAAAGGATTTAAAACAAGAAAATTCAAGGTATGTCCGTCTGCTACAAGAACCTGCCCGACTTCGATTTTTGAAATATCTCTTCTCAAACATGGCAAGACTTTGTCATTAAGAGCCTTTTCGCCTTCCCGCATCAGCATCCATTTGTCATAATTATTTCTTCTAAAATATTCAGCGTATCTTCTAAATGTTACATCTTTTGGAAGTTCAGCTTTCTCCCCCTTTTCAATATTTCTTTTTTCAAGAACATGTTTTGCAAGTTTTATAGCTTTACCGATACTGAACTGGTTCGGGTGCAGGAGTAATTTTAAAAAAACTCCGATTTCTTCTTCGCTCAGGATTGTGCGATATTCATTAAAACTTCTGTAATTGTATTGAGGTACAAGAACTTCCCACGTTTCATGTTCTGAATAACTTTTATGCCAGCGTTGCAGACTACCTCGTGAGGTTTTTCCTATAACGGCAAACACATTTTTTAAATATTCACCGCTGTTATACAGGTCGATAAAAAGTTCATCACCTTTATTTTTTGGATTATGTTTGTTCCTGAACTTCTGCCAGTCCAAAACCAAATCAACTCTTGCGAGTGCAATTGTCTTTGCGGTCTCAGGAATAAAACCTGTTTCGGTTTCTACGGATGTTGTTACTGGAACCATGATGTCATGATTAACCGCTTCGATTATTTCCCTGTAATAAGTATGCTTGTAAATATCCTGCACTCTTTGTTCAAGAGAGGATAAAAGAATTTCATAACTCTTTCCACCCTGCTGTTTAGTCTCCCGATACACATATTTTCCTTTTGGAAATGCAAGTCTAATTGCTCTTGAAGTAACATTTTTTATTGCTGCAACTGTTTTAATATCCACCCATACATCAGAATTTGAAATTGTATTATTGTTTTCAATACTCATTATTATTGCCTTTACAAGATTAAATTAACTCGTACAAGTCATTTTAACTCTCTTTGCAAAGAAATAAAGTGTTATTCCTCGTGTTGTGTCTGTTTTGAATCATACATAAACTCGGAAATGGACATAGTTTAGAGTTTGACGACACAGATGTCATCTCAATACGTCTGATATTCGCAAATTTTCTTCCATGTTGCCAAAAAACGCTTCCGACTTCTTCCCTGTTCGATGTTTGCGGAAAAAAATTGTCCGATACGCTGCAATAAATTTTAATTCCTGTATTTAACGACACCATGCAATTTATAGCGATTTTTTGAATTTTCTGTCGTATCGGAGAACGCCAATTTTAAGAGTTTTTCGTAAAAAACATTACTTTATTTTTGAATTAGAAAGCAAGAAAAACAGCAAAAGACTGCGATGCGCAACAATAAATTTTAAATCCTGTATATATGCACACAAAGTGAGTTTTAAGGATTTTTTAAAAAATTCTCTCAATCGGAGAATGGCTATTTTTTCTGATTTTCGCAAGTGTGCTGAGTTTTCTGCTAAAATTTTTCAATTTTCATCATGAAAAGCGGTAAATGTTTACCGTTATACGCCATGCCTTAAACCCTTATTTCATAAACCTTTTGAGTAATATTTAAAACCAAGCATGGTAATTTTTCAAAAAAAGCGGTAACAAAACGGTAAATGCTGGTAAGTTTTGGTAAATAATGGAAAGTCGTCTCAGACCTTAAAACATGCCCAAAAGGTACACTATATTTGATTTTTACTTTTGCTTCCGCCTTTTCATTTACCGAATAAACATATAACCTGCAAAGGCTTATTGATAAAAGAACCAAAACCAATTTCAAATCAATAAAAAATACAGCCTTGCAGGCTGTACTAATAAAAAACAAACACTCTCTTTAGTGTACAAGTTCAGAACTTGGATTTTAGAAAATGCAGCGTAATTTTTATTTTAACATCCCTGTTTTTCCAACATTTCTTATTTTTTAATACTGTCTTTTTCTAGCCTTATATTTTATCGTCCAACTTTTACCACCTTTTGTAATTTATAAGTTTGTTTTTTTCTTGCTATAAAATCGAATTTTGATTTTAGGATGTTTAGATGTATATTAATAATAAATTGACAATCCAATATAAAGGGAAGTGTGGATTATATGGAAGAAAAAACTAAAATTATTACAGTGTTACTTGAAGATGGTAAAGAAATTAAAATTGAAGCAACAGCATTTGAAGAATTAGGCTCTGAAGAGAGAGTAGCAGCAATTGGGTTGCCCAATTTTAGTAAAATTAGCGAGACGATAGAAATATTTGCAAATACTATTAGTAAAACGATAGAAAAAGTTGAGCCTACAAAAGCAACTATTGAGTTCGGTTTTAATATAGGGGCAGACAATTCTAATAATATCTCCGCAATATTAGTTAAAGGAAACGCTTCAGCAAACTTAAAAATTTCCCTAGAATGGCAAAAGAAATAGATTATTTAAGCAATGACAAATCAAAACCTAAATAATTTACTGAAAAATTGTACTGTAAAGTTAAGTGAACCTAAGAGTAAAAAGGCAGGTACTGGTTTTTTTGTTGCAAGAAATTTGATCTTAACTTGTTACCACGTCATAAGCGGAGCAGAAAATGGATTTATTGATGTTCTATGGTATCAAGATAACCAGCTTATTAATAGCAAGGCAAAAATAATAAAACAAATTTATAATACTAATGAAAAAATAAACCCAGATTTAGCTCTTTTGGAATTACAAGATAAAGAAATTAATCATTCATTTATTAGTTTTAATTCGGAAATTAATATGGGAGATGCACTTTGGGGGTTTGGATATCCTGAAAATGCATTTACAGAAAGTGAATCTATAGATTTATCGTTTGTTGACATAACAGGTGGTGAAATACCTTTGTTAAAATTACATGGTCAGCTTGTTTCTAAAGGATATAGCGGTTCACCTGTTCTCAATATACGTACGGGAGCTATATGTGGAATGATTACACTAAGAAGAGTTGAAACCAATAATTCTTTTGCCACTCCAACCAGTACAATTTTATCTTATTTTAATGAATTAGGTCATATCAAAAATGATATTTGGCTAAAGGCACAATATGGATCAATTTTATTTATTTTAAGTGAAGTAATAACTGAGAGAACAAAATTTTATTATTCTACATTACTCGAAGAAAAACATAGTATGCTACTTGATATAAATATTGAACGTGAAAAAGAAATAGAAGAAGAAGATCAAGCAGCAAAAATATTAAAAGATTACAACAAAGACAGAGATAAAATAAAGACAATAAAAAATGTATGGGAACCAATAAACTTATTGGAAATATTAGAAAGTAAAGATGATTATATTCTTGTAAATTCATCGGGTATGGGGAAAACTACTTATTTAAAATTTATTGAGCTTCAAATTTTAAAATTACTTAAATCTAATATCGAGAATAACATTCAATATGTTCTTTATATCCCTTTATTTGTAACTTCAAATCAACTAAATAAAGCTAGCGAGAAATTGCAAACGCTTTTACAAGAGGATTATCATTATAAAGACTTATTAACAAAAGGTCTTATAAAAGAAGATTTCTCAAATATAATTTTAATAATTGATGGACTTGACCAAGCCGAAAAACAAGGTGCTATTATAAATTCATTTAAATTGGAAAGGATGTCAAACTATAGAAAAGCTAGAATAATAATTTCATCAAGAGAAGATGCGTCAAAGCTTATATCTGAAAATTTTAAGAGAATAAAATTGTTATTACCTAATAAAGATGAAGTTATTAAATATTTAGAACATAAAAACTTTGAAAAAATAGAACATTTTATAGAAGAATCTGAAGAATTAATCACAGTTCCGATACTTCTAAAGATGCTTAAAACTATTTTAGACAAGGAAGATATATCAAGTATAAATTACAAAACAGACTTATATAACCAGTTTACAGACATATTAATTAAAGAAGAACAAGGTAAAAATAGAGAAAGGCCTCTTCCTGTAATTAATTTTCTTCAATCCACAGATAATGTTTGGAGTTATTTCGAAAGAATATCTTTTAAATCTATTATTAAAGGTGAAATTCTTGAAATTGATAATAAATTTATCTTTGATGAATTTCCTAAAAGATCGAATAGTGATATTGACGCTTTTAAGGAACAAATTATTTTGAATATTGGCATTATCACTGAGTTATTTGAAACAGATCAAAATAAAGGGAAATCATCATTTAGGCATCAATCATTTCAGGCATATTTTGCAGCTAGATATATTAAAAAGAATTGTCCCGATCTCATAGAAAAAATAATAAAAGATATAAGTTTTATTTATAGTGATGTTTGGCAAGAAGTTATTCGCTTTTTTATAGGGTTAGAAGATAATAATACAAGATTAGAACATATAATAAAGGGATTACATAGTCCTAATGATGACCTTTTGAATAAAAGATTAATCTTTTCTATAAACTGTTTAAATGAAACAGGATTAAAAATTTCGTTTGAAAATCGCTTAATAAATGAGTTAATAGAAGACATTTTTAGAATGGATTATTTAAGAAGCTCTGCATTTCAACAAATAAATTTATTAAAAAATACTACAATGGCAAATTCAATTATAAATTTAATTAAACCATATTTAAATAAAACTGAGGGATACCACTTAGAATACAAATCAACTGTTATAGATATAATAGGGAAAATCGGTAATTATAAGCATGTTGATATTATATTAACATTTGTAAGTTATAGAACTGAAAGAATCAAAAGCAAAGCTATTAGTTCTATTTCCCAAATTGGGAATCATAAAAATGTAGATGCACTTATTCCGCTTATTACAAAAGGTAATAGACCAGACTTAAACTTGGCATTTGTTAAATTAGTTAGCAATATTGGAAAACCAAAGGATACTCCTTTATTAAGGTTATTATTAATCAATAAAAGATTTGAGTATAAACATGAATGTATTGTTGGATTCGGAAATATAGGCTCATTGAAAGATCTAAACTTTTTAAAGCAGGTTAAAAACTACCATTTATATGATTTTACAGAAGAAGCAATAGCAAATATTCTTAGCAGAACCGATAGAACAAAATTAAGAATCCACTTAAATGATAAAAGTATAATTGTTCAAAGAGCTGCAATTATTGCACTTGGTCGAATAGGGACATCCGATGATACATATTTATTAAGAAAATTCATAAGCGACAAAGATCAAAGAATCAAAATTAATGCTCTTGAAACCCTCAAAAAAATTGGTACGAAAAAGGATCTTGAATTAATCATGCCTTTATTACAAAGAAAAATAATTTCAAATGAGATAAAAATTGCTTTAGCAAAACTTATAGGAAAAATAGGAGGAGAATCAGAATTAGTTTGGTTAAAAGGTTTATTAACTGAGGATAGTCTTGATATTCAATTAGCAGCTCTTATATCTATTGCCCAATTGGGTATTTCTGAAAGTAAAATAATCATACTTGATTTGTTTATGCAGCTTAATAAATTTGAATATCAAGACTATAATAATTCTAGCTCTGGTAAAAATTTTCTATTAAATCGTGAAACAGTCTCAACTTTATTGCAAAGTTTTGGAAATGTTGCATCAGATAAGGACGTTTTACTATTAATCCCATTCTTACGAAGTACTCACAATTATTGGCAAAGATTAGCAGCGGCTGCCTTTAAACAGTGTTGCTCACATACAAATATAAAAATATTACTTGATTTATTAGATAATAGATCGGAATTTATTCAAGATTTAGCAATTAACATAATATTAAGTATTACTGAAGATACCTATGTTGACTTAATTAGATCAAAATTAACTATATATAAACCAATGCAATATATAAATTTTCTTAATACTAACGGAAAAATTAGCGATATTATTACTTTAAAGCAATTTTTTAATCATAAAGATTATCATGTTGAAACTAATGCGATCAAAGCTATATTACAAATACACGAAAGACATTCCAAAGAAAATGTTTCAAAATTCCTTGAAAATTACTTACAGGACAGTTTAGCATCACATCCCTGAAACAGAATAGATTTAAAACCTTTTTAAACCATGTGAAATTTAATTCAGACAAAAATACACCCTAAAGACAAATAACACTTGTTTACGCAGGGGTAAATATCTTTATTGACTTTTAATTCAACAGTAATTAGGAAGTAGTCATAAAGAAACAAAAATAAAATAATCCCGTCTTTTCAATTAGTAAAAAAGAGAAGAGGCGGGATTTATGGAAATATTACAATATTTT
>Ga0209417_1004213_pt1 | contig 17544 bp, 18 predicted proteins | sample RifGroF2_FD_184002 | JGI IMG/M metagenome (GOLD analysis project Ga0209417, IMG submission 184002) | Groundwater microbial communities from Rifle, Colorado, USA - Groundwater F2 (SPAdes) (version 2) | ecosystem: Environmental > Aquatic > Deep subsurface > Groundwater | place: Rifle, Colorado... | reverse complement strand
AAAATTTCTCAGCCAGCCTCTTATGTCTGCCCTGTCGGAAATTTCTTCCGCTATAATATCAAGCGCGCCCGCCAAAGCATCTTTTTCTGTTTCTACACCTTTTTCGAGATTTATGTATCTTGAAAGGATTTCCTGTTTGGAGCCTCTTGTTGGCATCTGAAGCATAATTAAATCAGCAAGAGGAGAAAGCCCTTTTTCTTTTGCAATTGTTGCTCTGGTTCTCTTTTTTTGTTTATAAGGCAGATAAATATCTTCCAGTTTTTGTTTTTCGGTGCAGGATAAAATCTCTTTTTCAAGCTCTGATGTAAGTTTCCCCTGTTCCTGTATAGAATTTATGATAGTATCTTTTCTTTTTTCAAGCTCCGTATAATATTCGAGTTTTTCTCCAATATTTCTAATCTGTGTTTCATCAAGACCGTCTGTTTTTTCCTTTCTGTATCTTGCGATAAAAGGAATAGTCGCATCCTGATTAAGAAGCTCTACGGTATTTTTTACGGAATTTTCGTTTAAATTAAGGTCTTTGATTATATTTTGGAGGATAAATTGCTGGTTCATAAAGATTCTTTCCTGCTATGTTTAATTAGTTTGCTTATTAATCCTCTTCAATTATTTTATTAATCAATTCATTTATATTAGTAGAAGGTTTTCTATTTAAGTCATATTTATTCGGATAAGTACTAAGGTGAAGTTTATTAATTTTATCAGCATTATTGATAGCTATTTTTATATTTTCTTTATCTGTAACAAAATTTAAAAATTCTTGCAACTCCAAAAAATCACTAAGCGTTTTATTATATGTAGAACAATGTGAGCACTTCTTTAATGCTTGCAAAACCTGTTTTGCATTTTGATACGGGCTAGAACTTTGTGTGTAATAACATAAAAACCAAAATTCTATACAAGGATTTGAAAGAGCGATGTTAATATTATTCTTCAAGGATAAATTAACCGCTTCATTTACTTGTGATTGTTTATTAGGTTGATTATAATTATCTGCATCAAAAACACACCACGTTTCAGCATGTGGCGCAATTTTTCTCTTTCTTAAATAATCTACCCTTTTTGTAATAGCTTTATTAACTATATTAATGGGATCTGTCTTTTTCTTTGCTGATTCTACTTTTATTTCTACAACGTTGTTAAATATTTCTTTTAATTTGTTAAAATATTGTGGTTCTATATTTTCATCTTCACAAATAACTAATATAGAAGGTATTTGTTTTCTTGACGGGATTCTTTGACTTTTTCTTCGAACAGGACTTATTTGCATAAGCCCCCCTCTGTTTCCAAATTTATATAAGGAAAAGCACCATAACGACCCAACAAATATTTTTTTTGAATGTTTTCGTTATTTCTAATTCCTTTAATTTCATCAAGACAAAATAATTCACTATATTGTTGTTTATGTTTTTTCTCTGTAAACCAAAATTGATCTCTTCTAAAAATATCCAAATTCATCAATGATGTATCATGTGTTGTAAATATTATTTGAGCATTACAATTGTTTTTATGCAGGCTTTTTATCAACTCTTTTGCTAATTCAGAATGCAGGCTGTTTTCGAGTTCATCAATAATTAATAAACCATTTTTTTGAATAATATCAATGAGCACACCTATTAAATCTAAAGCTCTTTGAGTACCGGAAGATTCATTCATAAAATTAAGCGGATATTCTTTCCCCTCAACTTTATGTACGGATTCAAGTCTTATTATTTCTTCTTCTTCAATTAATTCCAAAATTTGTTTTTTCTGTTCACTTGATATATTTTTAGGTATTTTAGATTCTACAGGCTTATAAGCTGTAATTTTCAATCCTGTTATTCCTGTATCTATTTTTTTAAAAACAGATACAATTTTATCTGCATAATTTTTTTGTTCTTTTGGTTTATTGATTATTCTTCTTATTGTATAACCATGCAAATCTTCTCCGTAAGTCATGTATGGTATAAATACTTTAACTTTTTCTTCAAACCATTTATATGCATCAACTAAGCTCGGATCTTCCCAAAAACCTGCAACAGACAAATAGAGCCTATTATGTGCTGATTCTGTTAAATATTTCTTTTTAAGCTTACTAACATTAATATTTAAATTGTGATTTTCATCATTTGTTCTTTCAAATATCTTTATAGGTTTAGCATTAAACTTTCCTTCAGGTGATTTATAAAGGTATTCTTGATAGATTAATTTAGAATCTAATTCAACACCGTAAATATATAAAGTATTATTTTGAATAAATCTAATTTCAAAAAAGCTTTTTTCATTGGGAGTTTTATCATCAAATAAATAAGGAGCTACATCTATTTCATCAGAAGTAGACATATTTTTTGATGTCATAACCTGAAGACATAAATTTCCTATAGCTTTAAGGAAATTTGTTTTGCCCGAAGCGTTTGCCCCATATATTAACGCAGTTTTTAATAAATACTCATTGTTATTTTCATCAAAGGGTATTAAATTTTCAGGATGTTCATTTTTGCCAGAAGTTAACATACTAAAGGTCACTTCTTTTTTAAATGATAAAAAATTTTTAACTTTAAATTCTACAAGCATTATGTAATCCTATCATATTCATTTAATTATATTTATTTAATATAATTATAATCTATTTTCATATATCGGACAAATTTGCAAAAAATTTACAAATTTACGCTTTTTATATTAACAAATTTTCATATAAACAAATTTATTAATCAATTATTTTTTTGTATTTAAAATATAAAATTAGGTCTAAAAGTACCATGAAACAGTTAAAAATATACAAAAAAATCACATAATCAAAGCTGTATAAAATTTTATGAACAATACCAAAAAGGTACCCCAGTATTACAAGTGAAAGAAATAAACTGCTTTTGCCTTTCACGTTTTTTGTCCTGTAAGTTTTCACAACAGCAAAAGGCCAGCTTGCGCCAAAACAAACCAGCATTAATGCTTCGAAAATACTCATTTTAATCGGCTATAACAATTGTGTAATCTGTGTCACCTGAATATTCGCTCGGATCTAAAATAAACTGGGCTTTTTTTAGTTCGGGAATTTCGGATTTTAATTTTATAATCGGGCTAAATCCAGCTTTTACAGTGTTTGCGGTTATCTGTGTATGTGGACTTTTGCTTGTTGATGAAGAATATTTTATATCAAAGCCTTCTTTTTTGAGTACTTCTTCTATTACAGGAATTTGATCTCTATATTTTTCAGAATAAAGAAGTGTAACCGTAAGCGGTTCTTCACTCAATAACTGAGGCTCTTCTCTATAAATAAGTCTGTCTATTATGGTTTGAACTTTTTGCGGTTCAAGAATCCAGTAACTTACAAAGCCATGATTTGACGGTTTGCCCGGAAGGGTTGATGTCTGAATATTATCCATGTCTATTTGCTTGGAAAATGCCGCTAATCCAGCAAGTTCATAAACATTCATATCGGTTCTTATATTTTTGCTCATTGCCTGAATAATCGCAGGAATTTTTGCAATTACATCAGGAGATTTGAGTTTTTCAACTACTCCTCTTATAAACCACTGCTGTCTTCTCATTCTTCCTATATCGCCAATAGCATCATGACGGAACCTTAAATATCCTTCCGCCTGTTTAGCGTCGAGCACTTGATATCCGGGGCTTAAATTAATATACAATCCGCCCGCTCTATCTGTATAATGCATTCTTTTTTCAACATTAACAGGAACTCCGCCGAGCGCTTTTACAAAATCTTTTACTCCCGCAAAATTTATTATTAAATAATGGTTGATATTCACGCCAAATGTGCGTTGTATTGTTTTTATAGCAACATCATGTCCGCCGTAAGCATGCGCAGCGTTTATTTTATCTACTCCATGCCCGTCAGCAATATAAACTTTGCTGTCTCTTGGAATAGAAACCGCATTAACCGATTTACCGAATTTATCTATGCTTACTAATAAAATAGTATCTGTTCTCGTGCCTTTAAAAGGATCTGTTTCACTTCCGTTTGAGTCTACGCCAAGGATAAGAATGTTTTGCTTTCCGCTAAATGGCATAAAAGCTGGCGCCATGGGTGATTTTCGTATAAATCTGCTGACTCCCGGCAATCCGATGCTATCGGCGTTTACCGCCAGATACATTAACCCAAACAAAACAACGCAAACAAGAAATGCGATAAATGTCCATTTAAACGCATAATTTGTATTCGATTTATTTTTTTGTGTTTGTTTTGGCATATAATTTTGAGTTTCAATATTATTAAATCTTTTTTGGTTGCTCATTTTAAATAATTACCCTGCTTTTTCAACTACTCAAACATCAACAAATTTTTATATATTTAATTTTTTCCAACTATTTGTTATCTACTATAATAAATAATCATACCTCAATGAAAATCATTTAAATAGCTGTAAAATTTATTTTTTTATGTTTAAAATTATATTGGATTAATTAAAATTGTGCTGTCATTGCGAGGCATAAAATATCTATGAAATGTATCTGTTAGACTAACGAAGCAATCTTCCAAAGTGGCGGGTTGCCGTTAGGAAGATTGCTTCGTTAGATTAATTTTAAATGATAATCAATGTTATACGCCTCGCAATGACATTAACAGAGAAAAAGACAAAAAATGACTGCTTGTAAAGCGGCTTTGCCGCTTCTCAATGACAACAGATGAAGGAAAATTATGCTTTTAGTCGCAGATATAGGCAACTCAAATATTACTGTAGGTGTTTTTGACGGAGAAATCCTTGTTAACACCTGGAATTTATCTTCTGATAAAAACAAAACCGAAGATGAATACGGGATATTTTTAAAAAATATTATTGATATAGCAAAATTGAATATGCAATCAGCTGTAATTGCCAGCGTGGTTTTGCCTTTAACGGAAAAATTTAAAATAGCAATAGAAAAATATTTAAAAATTCCTGTTCTGGTTATTTCTCATAAAACAAAAAACGGAATTACTCTTGATGTAGAAAATCCGAGAGAAGTCGGATGCGACAGAATAGCAAACGCCGGCGCCGCATATAATCTGTACAAAACTCCCGCTGTGGTTGTGGATTTTGGCACAGCAACAAATTTTGATGTTATTACAGAGGAGGGAAAGTTTGCGGGCGGCATAATTTCTCCCGGTATAAAAATGTCTTCGGAAGCATTCAGTCATTTTACAAACCTGCTGCCAAAGCTTAAAATTGAGGATATTAATTCTGTAGTGGGAAAAAATACTGTAGAAAACATGTTAAGCGGTATAATTATCGGTCATGCAGCAATGATAGACGGGCTTATTCAACGAATTGAAGAAGAACTCGGTCAATCGGTCACTACAATTTCAACAGGCGGGTATTCTTCAATGATAAACAGCCACTTAAAAAGACCTTTTGACCACATCAATCCTTTCCTTACTCTTGAAGGATTAAGAATTATCTATGAATTAAACAAATAATTTAAATTAATTTAATTCGTATTGATTAGCGCTTAATTTTTTACAGAAATTAATCATACTTACAGAAAGAGCTCTGAAATGTTTCAGAATCAAAAGTTCGTTCTGATTATTTAAAACATTTTGTTTTAAAATGTAAAGATTTTTTTCAATTTCTTCAAAATAAACTATTGATCCTTTGATTTTTGCATCAGAAGGTAATGTAAGAAGATATTTTGTAATATTTCCGCATATATAAAGTAAATTTTCAAAATCAAAATAGTTTAATTTATGTTTAATTCTTGAGATTTCATCTAAAGAGGTATTATTCAATTCAAAATCTTTAAGAAGATCTTTTTCTGTTTTGGTTAATATTTCTTTTAAACAATCATATCTGTTTTCAAATTGATCTATAAGAGACATATGTGTTTCTATACAATGAAGATAGTGAGCTGCTTCTTTAGATAAATTTTTGAATTCAATATCATTCATAAAATCAATATCAAACACATTGCTGATATTCCTGCAGTAAGTAACAAAAAAATCGTTAATTTTTTTATCTAAAAATACAATTGTATCGTTTCTATTTTGTTGTTTTTCATAAGTATAATATTTATCCAGAAAATATAAAGTTATAAAAACACTTATGGCAACTCCTGAAATATTAGAAAAAATATTTAATGTAAAAAGCACTTTTTGTTGAGGGTCTAATAATAATAAAAAAGGAAAAACTGCAAAAACACCTATTACTAATAAAAGTATTGCAATCATTGCGATTGCGCTATTGCCAAAATATGTTTTGTTCATAAATTATTTCACTCTATCTTAAAAAACTCAAAACGTTGTTCAATTAGATGATAACAGACGTTTTTCTATAAATCAAACAATATAATATTCAGTCCTGTTTTTTCATTAAAACTTTAAAATCTTTATTTTGAGCATAAATATTTTCCAGTTCTTCAAAGTTTTTTAATCCTGTCTGAGCCCCAAAACTTCCCACCACAGCAGCAGAATTAATAGAAGCCATTTTTAAAGATTTTTCTATATCCCAATCATATTTAATCATGCTCGCTACAAAAGTGCTGGAAAATGCATCTCCTGCGCCTAACGTGCTGACAACTTTCGCAGGGAAAGTCGGTGAATAATATAAAGTTTCTCCGTCAAAAGCATAAGCTCCTTTTTTGCCTTCGGTAATTACAATTACTTTAGAACCATATTGTTTAAGTTTGAAAATAATTTCCTTTAAATTATCGTCTTCTATAGTCGGATATTCCGGAGAATAATTGGAAATTCCTGTTATCATTGCGGCTTCTGATCTGTTTAAAATCAGAATTTCTGCTTTTTCGAGTATTTTCTTCAGGCACTCAACACCTCTTTTAATTTGGGTTGTCCCGGGATTAAAAGCCATATGAATTCCGTTTTTTTCAGCAAATTCGGCAAATTTGTCCAACACCTGATTAGAAGCACCGCTAAGTGAAGCCACATATACCCATTTGGACTGTTTAACTTGTTCCCAGTTGATTTCATCAAGAGCTATAGTGCTGTTTGCTCCTCTATGCATTAGAACTGTCCTGTCGCCTTCATAACTGACCAATATAACAGAAAAGCCTGTTTTATCTTTTTTAGACTGAATAATCATTGATTTATCAATATTTCTTTCTTCAAACCGTTGCAGAACAGCCTCCGAAATTATATCATTGCCTATTTTAACTATAATTCCTGTTTTTAAGCCGAGATTTGCAAGATTTGCCGCGGCGTTTGAAGCTCCTCCTCCTATATCATAAGCAAGTTTATCAAGTTCTATTTTTGCCCCGTAATCAAAGCATAAATAGCTTTGTTTCGTGGAAACTGTTTCTATATTGAGAATTTTAGCTTCGTCTGATTCAACGAAAATATCCTGCGTCGCTCCGCCAATAGCTATAATATCGTACATTTTTCTCACTCCTGTTTTTTATTTTAATTAAACATATGTTAATACAAAAAAATTAATTTTTTCTGCCACAATAATTTTTTTTCAATGTTAAAACATTTATATTTAAATAAAAGATCAATAAATGAACCCATGCTGCGTTAAAAGTAAAAACCCAAACAATTTCTTCAGTGGGAACCCCTAATATACTTGATTTCCATAGAGCATAGCCATTCCAGTCATTTATGAAAGCTGGAAAAATAAAAAATAATAACTTAAGCATTACAAAGTAAAAAGACGTATATGCCGCGGCTGTTATGAGACTTATAAGCATTGCATGTCTGTTTATGAAAGAAAATATGATAAAAAGAATGACTTGAGCAATTATAGTAACATTCATTATATCAATGCCGGCAAAAAGAAGAAGCACAATAAAAATCATTTCTATCAATGTAACAAAGAAAAAACGCCTGAAAAATAAAGTTTTATCAAACTTTTTATCAATATTTAAATTAAAAATCACAGAACCCCAAAAAGCAATAACGCTGCCGGCTGGAAAAGCAAATAATAAATCTTCAATACCATATGACCAATTAAAAAGTCTTTTTGTAGTCCAGTAACTTTCCTGAAAATAAAAATAAAAAAAATAAGATGCAATACTTAAAAACGTAAGAGCTAATCCGCTTATCATCATAAATTTTCTGCTCGACGGTAAAAAAATATATGCCAATATTGCAATTATAACGCTTAATAATCCTGAAGCCAAATATGGATATTGTGACAGATTAATCATTTCGCACCTTTTTGAGTCTTGTTGAGTTTACGTTTTTATTATAATAAACAGAGTCTATTTATACATTGATTTAATAGGTATATTTCATCATTAGTTTGATTTTTGTTTATAATCAATGTTTATTGCCTCGCAATGACAACAACAGATTAACAATTCGCATTACAAAAAAACTTTAGCCGTTTGGATGTAATCTTTGGCCACATGGATGTACAAAAATATGTTATATTGACTAATGAAAACGTTTTTATAGTCGACTATTCAATTTACAAGCCTCTTTCAAAGGAGGATAATTTTGGAGTGGCTTTTAACATGGCTGTAAACTCAGTTTAAGCTTAAATATACCTAGTTTAAACCTAGTATATACTTAGATTTATATAAATAAACTTAGTATAATACTTAGTATATACTAGGTTTAAAAACAAAGAATGTATTAAATAATTCGAAAAAAATAAAAAATGTTTTATTTTCAGGAAAACCAAAATACAAATCTCTATAAATCATCAATTCTTGATGATGAAAAAATAATTCATGCTTTTACAACAAGAACCGGTGGAAATACTCCAGTTCCTCTTTCAACTTTTAGTATGGGAACAGCCGAAAACCCTGAATTATTGCCTTATGTTGAAGAAAACCGCAAAAAGATTTGCGAAGTTCTTGGCGTAAAATACAAAAATCTTATTATTCCCGAGCAAAAGCATACTGATAATATAAAAACAGTTTTTTCGCATGAAGATGACGTTTCTAACTGCGACGGATTAATCACAGATACCCCCGGGCTGGTTTTAATGCTTCTTTTTGCGGATTGCGTTCCGGTTATACTTTATGCCCCTGACAAACATATAATTTCTGTTATCCATGCCGGCTGGAGGGGAACAGCAAAATCTATTGTTAAAAAAGCCCTTAATATTTTTGATCAAGAATTTCATGCGGACATAAAAAAAATAAAAGTAGCTATAGGTCCTGCCATCGGTCAATGTTGCTATCCTGTTTCGAGTGAAGTTTCAGAAAAACTTGTAAATACAATTAAAGAAGATTGTGATAACATATTTACAAGAAATATAAATGATAATAACCTTGTTAATGTTGATCTTAAAAAACTTAATGCTCGACAGTTAGAGGACTCGGGAGTAATAAATATTGATAAGTCAGATAATTGCGCATGTTGCATGAGTTCAGTATTTTATTCTTATAGAGCCGAAAATGGCAAAACCGGCAGACACGCAGCCATTGCCAGTTTAAAATAAAAGGAGAAAACATGCCTGTACAGGAGCAAACATCAGATAAGATTTTTAAACTTAACGAAGATTTAAGCAAATTTATTTATGAAGATGAGCAAATCAAAAAAGAACTTAATGAATATGCCAAAACCTTCAAAAATGGCTTGAGCAGAGATTCCCTCGCTTATTTTATGTTTGATAAAACTCTTGAAAACGGTCAAAAAGTAATTGATGTTTACCTCAAAAAAAATAAAGATTTGTCCGCTGAGGATAAAAAAGTCTTAAAAGAATTCAAAAACTCGATTAACTCGGTATTTGAAATAAAAAAAGTCCTTAAAGACGGCTTTGAAATGTATAATCTCGTTAATGAAAAAGATTACACCGTAAAAAGCCTGATAAAAATGGTGAACTACAGAGGTGTGGTTCAAGGAAACTATTTTACTTGCAGGCTGATTCCTTATGAAAAAGAATATCATCTGCTTGTTTTAAATTCTATTTTAAGGACGACTGATAAACAGCAGGCATACAAAATTGCCGTATCCATGCAGGTAGAAAACCCTGAGTCATTATACAAAGACAATACTAAAAAGCTGAAACAGCTTGAAAAAATGGTTAAAGATTTAAACGCAAAATTTAATGAATTTTTCCAAAAAGATGAAATTATTACCATAAATCAAAATATAGATGAACTGCTTGGAGCGTTTAACGACTTTGCGGAAGAAGGAACTAAAGCAGAAAATTTGGAAGAAATTATTCAGCTACCCGAAAAATATTCATATTTTAAAATCCAGTCTGATGTTGATCCGTTTGATATGACCGCAAGAAGAGCCGATACGGAAAAATATGATGTAGGTATAGTTTTTGATCCCGAACTCGGGATTCAAGTGCTGCCTTTTTATGGAACTTTCAGGAAAATTTTTGAAACAAAAGATTATAAATCTATAACAGGTTATAAAGATTGCATTTCTGATTACTTCCAGAACGGCAAAGTTTCTCCGTTTATAATTAAAAAAGTATATGAAGAATATGGGGAAAAGTTCCTGAAAATTGTACTTGATGTTCTCGAAATAGAAGAAAAATTCACTCTGGAAGAACTTTTGCATAAATATAAAGAAGATTTCTTCATGTCTAAAAAGTTTTCGTCAACAACAGTGCTTTATGCATCGGAAGCTTTCACAAGCTTGATGGCGTCTTCTATGGAAATGCAGTTGGAAATGACAAAAACATCTTACAGTATTGGAAGAAACGAGCCTTGCCCGTGCGGCAGCGGTAAAAAATTCAAGAAATGCTGCGCCAGGTAGTCTTAATTGTTAAATCGTTGAAATACACGAAAATGTCGTAACTGTCATTGCGAGGCATGAATATTAGATAAAATACAATAATTAAACTAACGAAGCAATCTTCCAAAGTGGGGCGTTATATCTGGGAAGATTGTTTCGCAAGATAAATTTTATCTATTCAATTGAAAAATGGCTCGCAATGACAGCTTGAGTATGATAAGTTTTAATAGATTAATTAAAACTTTAAGGACTTTTATTATGAATTCAACTCAAAATTTTAATATTTTTAAAAATCTTATGCTTTATACTTTCGTAATTCTTATAGGCGTTTTAGTTTATAAACTTCAATTTATCGCCATATTATTTTTTGCGGCATTCATTGTAGCAAGCGCTATCGATCCGCTGATAAATCTTTTAAGCAAAAAAATGCCCCGAAATATTGCGGTAATAGCAGTTGCAATAATCGGACTGCTTTTAATATCAATATTTTTAGTGCCGTTTATAAATATTTTAATTGCGCAAACTTTAGCTTTTCTTAAAGAAGCTCCTGCTTTCTGGGAGAAGCTGGCATCTTTTGCATCACAAACAGACAACAAGGGAATAAAAGGAATATTAAACATTTTAGGACTAAGCAAATGGGTTGAATATGCGCAACATATAGGCGTATTGCCCGGCATGACTCAAATTATGACATTTGCTTCAACACTGGGTCAAAATGTTTTATCAAGCTCAATCGACCTGACAAAAAGTTTTTTAACTTCAATAATGTTTATTTTCACAATGGCAATGCTGACTTTATTTATGCTGGTTGACAAAAATTACTTAAAAGACAAAGTTTTAAGCTTTTTCCCCGAAGAAAAAAGAGAAAAAACTACAGCAATATTACGCATAATATCTAAAAAAGTCGGCGGTTATGTAATAAGTCAGGTAATAGTTATTTCCGCAGTGTTTATTCTTGTAAGTATCGGGCTTTTCCTTGTAAGAGTTGAATTTGCAATGATTCTTGGAGTTCTGGCAGCGTTTCTGGAACTTATTCCCGTTATTGGACCAATAATTACAACAATTTTAATAGGTCTTGTAGCGCTGGCTCAAAAACCGATTCTTGCTGTATTTGCGCTTATTGCTTACGGAATTATTCAATGGCTTGTTGATAATGTAATAAGACCGTTTGTAGTAGCAAAATTCCTTAAAATGCACCCTCTTACATTTATATTTTCTCTTTTTGCGGGAGGAACATTCTTTGGAATCACGGGATTGCTTCTTGCGCCGCCGGCTGTTGCCGCAATTTGCGTTCTTATCGACGAATTATATTTGAATAAGATTAAATAAAAAACTTTACTATCTGAAATCCTCCGGAAGATAAAAATTATTTGCTTTAAGCGCAAGCCTTACTTCATCATAAGTATAATCTTTGCAGTTGCATTTTTGCTGGTACATTGAAATTACCATCAAAACATCATCGACGGAAAGCTTTATCATCCTTCTTCCATTATCATTATCAATTATTAACGCCATTTTTTTACACGACCTCAAAAATATTACAATATATTCATAAAAAATCTTTTGCATATATAAAATACTTATCGGCGCTTTTACATAAAACTTTAATAAAAATTGCCGAAAATTATTGTTATTATTGATTTTACGACTTGCATTAAATTTTATACAAATATTTGAATGTTAAGTTTTTGTAATAAAATAGACGTATTTTTCAAAAATATAGCAATTTTATATAGCTTTTATTGTTTTTATATATAAGCAACAAATAAAAAAATGGAGTTGAATTTACCTACAACTTTTAATATTTTACATAGGAGGAAAATATATTATGATGTCACCCTATTCAACACCATACGGTATGTATGGAGTGAATTCTAATGGTTACGCTACTTATGGACAAACACCTAATGGTCAAAGTCCTTACTCTGGTCCTACATTATATAATTACAACAGTACAGGTAATCCGGGTTATGGATTATATGGACAGAATCCATCATACTTATTGGCAGAAAGTCCTTATGCAAGGATGACAGGACAATATACTTCTTTGAGCAGCGCGGCAATTCCTAACTTGTCATCATTTTTGCAACCTATGACTGTTGATATGAATGCATTTACGGGAAGAACCGGTGGCATTCCCGCTTATGCAAGTTTTATCGGGGCAACTGCAATGAATAATTCCAATACCCCATTATATAGCACTTTTCAAGATTATTTAAATCAAAATGGCGGTAATCAGCAACCATACCAGAACTATAGCATGTATCAAATGCCTGCAGGAGCTAACTTCCAGCAAGTTCAGCCATATTATGGATACCAACAGCAACAATACTCCAGTTATCCACAACAACAATATCAACAAGCGCAACAAAATTATGGTTACCAACAGCAACAATACTCCGGTTATCCACAACAACAATATCAACAAGTACAACAAAATTATGGTTACCAACAGCAACAAAATCCATTCATGTCAATGTCAGGAGCTTTTCCTGGAACAACTATGGATGCATTCGGAATGAGTAACCCATATCAACAAGGATATTCACAACAAAATAACTTTTATTACTACGGTTAAAACCAAGTAAATAAATATAAAAAAGCCTTTCTTTATACAAAGAAAGGCTTTTTTGTTAGTTATATAAATCTCGTTCGCCCTGTTCTATTCTTGTTAGCTGTGATTTAGTTCTTTCCTTAACTTTTTCATCTTTAATTTCTGCTAAATGCTGATTTATAGCATTTATTCCTGCTTGTTTTGTTTCAGGAGTCGCATAATCTTCAAGATATTCCCTGAAAGTTATCATAGCATTAGGCTGACAAAATTTTTGTATCAAGCCCGGTTTTGCCAGAGCCATAAAATCTTTACCGACTCTGCCTAATCTATAGCAGCTTGTGCAAAAACTCGGCAAATATCCTGTAGCTGCGAGCTCTTTTATAATTTCATCAAGACTTCTGTTATCATTCATAGAAAATTGCTCTGTTGCTTTATCCTTAGAATATCCGCCAGGATTGGTTTTAGAAGCGGCGCTGATTTGAGAAATGCCTAATTCTAACAATTCTCTTCTCATTTGAGGTGTTTCTCTTGTAGATAAAACCATTCCTGTATAAGGAACCGCCAATCTTATTATTGCTACTATTTTTTTAAAATTTTTATCCGATATTTTCTCTGGAGGATTATCAGAAAAAGCAACGCCTTCCGCATGTTCAATCCTTGGAACAGATATAGTATGAGGACCTACTCCAAATTTTTTGTCGAGATGTTGCGCATGCATTAGAGTTGCAAGCGTTTCAAATCTATAATCAGCTAGTCCAAATAATGAACCAATCCCCAAGTCATGCAATCCTGCTTCCAGAGCTCTGTCCATTGCTTCAATTCGCCAATCATAATTTGATTTCATTCCTGACGGATGCATTTGTTTATAAGTTTCTCTGTGATAAGTTTCTTGAAATACCTGATAAGTCCCGATACCAAAAGTATTAAGCCTTTTAAAATCTTCAACGCTTAAAGGCGCAATATTTACGTTAATTCTTCTAATTTCGCCGTTGAGTTCTTTTTCTTTATAAATTCTTTCCATTATTTCCTGAAGGTAGTCTAACCCTGTAAGCTTATAATTTTCGCCTGTTAAAAGAATAATTCTTTTATGTCCCATTCTCATAATGGCTTTAGCTTCTTCTACAACTTCTTCAGGAGTGAGCACAGTTCTTTCTATATGCTTGTTATCTATTCTGAAAGCGCAATAAACGCAATTATTTGTGCAATAATTAGCCGCATAAAGCGGGGCAAATAAAACTATACGTTTTCCGTAAATTTGTTCTTTAACAGTGTTTGCAGTTTTGAAAAGTTTATTAAGAATTTCATCGTCTTCAATATTTAATAAACAAGCTGCTTCTTCCAGCGTAAGTCCTTTTGAATTCAATGCGTTATTTAAAATTTCGTTAATTTTACTTTCTGTTGGTTTAACTTCCATTAATTCATTTATTTGTGATTCTGAGATAATTTGTTCTGAAAGTTTGGACATTTTAAATTTTTCTACCTCATTATTAAGTCTACACGTATAGTATAAACCCGTAAAAAATTTTTAGTCCAAAATTTTACTTTTTATTAATATTATTAATGACCGCTTAATCTGCTGCGGATACTGCTAATTTTATCCTGATAAGAATCCAGAGCATCTAAATCTTCTCTTATTTGATTTTGAGACCTTATGCATCTTTCTATATCAAATTTTGTACAGGCACCCATTGAAATTAAAACATTTCCCAATTTTAAAGCAGGATTTCTCTTTTGTTCCAAGAGCGCTTCTTTCAATTGCTGCAATGTTACTATTTTATTTTTAACCAGCATATTTCCAAGCTGAGTTGATTGTTTAAAATTGCTTTTTCGGGAAAGAAAAGAATTGCAAAGCTGAATTGCTTCAAGATCGTTAATATAAGTATCCTGGCTTAATAAACCTGCTTCTTTAAGTACATTAGCCAACACCTCTTCAGGAGTTGCCCCAAAAGGTTTAAATAATCCTATATTGAGATTTTTTACAGTTAATGTATTCTGATCAGACATATATTTGACACTTCCTAATATATCTAACGAAAGTTTTTAATGTTGATATTGAAAAATCAATTATAAATTTGTTAAAATTAATCATCTATTTATTTTAACAAATTTATAATTGATTTTTCAATATCAACTGATTTTATTAATGATTCTCCTACAAGAATTCCGTCTACGCCATAAGATTTCAAAAAACTTACATCATCGAAAGTTTTAATTCCTGATTCGCTAATAATATAGTTATTATTAAGTTTTACATCTTTAATTAAATTAATAGTATTATCAAGACTAACTTCAAAAGTTTTTAAATTCCTGTTATTTATGCCGATAATATCAGCATTTATTTCCAGCGCAAAATCAAATTCTTCTTTATCATGCACTTCAAAAAGCACATCCAGCCCGAGTTCTTTTGACAGATTATAAAAATCTGTCAGCCGATTTTTTTCAAGAGCGGATGCGATCAAAAGAATAATGTCAGCGCCCATTTCTCTTGTCTGGTAGATTTGATATTCATCTATAATGAAATCTTTTCTTAAAACAGGGATTTTTGAGATTTTTTTAATATCTTTCAAATATTGAATTGATCCTTGAAAAAACTTTTCCTCTGTTAAAACAGAAATTGCCGAAGCGCCTGCATATTGATAAATTTGGGCAATTTCGACATGGTTAAAATCTTCTTTTATAACGCCTTTAGAGGGCGAAGCCTTTTTGACTTCCGCAATTAAAGAGATTTTTTTATTTTCTTTATTTTTTTTTAGAATATTTAAAAAACTATTTGTTTCAGGAAGATTTTTGCAATTATTGATTAATTCATCAATACTGCAAAGTTTTTTCTGATTTTCAACTTCTGATTTTTTATATTCCAGTATTGTTTCAAGAATTGTCATGAATTTTAATCAACAATTTTTATTTGCTTTGGCGAATTTATAACAATTTCAGGTTTGCCGTTAGCAATCCTTATTACACCTTCCATCACAACTTTTTTATTCTTGAAATAAGCCTGCGGGTTATCTATTCCTGCATCTATAAAAGAATGCACATCAAAATCATATATTACTGCGCTTAATGATGTATTAAAATTTTTGCCGAAATTTAAAAATATAACTTTTGAATTATCTGAAATTTTGCTGCTGCAAATTGTTCCCGTTATTTTTACATGCTTGCTTGTAGAATTTACTAGCTGTACAAGGTTTTCTGCGTCAACACTCGGATTTTTAAACTCAATAAAAGCTAATGCAGGTAGATTAAGTGTTAAAACTAATCCTAATATAATAAATGCTTTGAATTTACCCAAATTTCCTTTTTTCATTTTGCCCCTCTCTTCATATATAACTTTTAATTATTATACTTATTTAAGTCAAAAAAGTCATTTTGATGACAAAAATTTAATGTAAATTAAGGACAGCTTTTTAGATTAATAACAAAAGAAAAGAGGTCTGTTACGACCTCTTTTCTAAACTCAATGGTTATGTTGACTACTTAGCAACAACTTCTTTGAATTTTTTGCCTGCAGAGAAAGCTGGAACTGTTTTTGCAGCAATTTTAATTACTGCGCCTGTTTGAGGGTTTCTTCCTGTTCTAGCTGCTCTTTTGCGAGCTTCGAATGTGCCAAAGCCAACTAATGTTACTTTTTTACCTTTAGAAACTGTTTTTTCAATTGTTTCAATGGTTAATCCTAAGATTTCAGCAACTTGTTTTTGAGCCATTCTTGTCTTTTTTGCGATTTCTTTTACTAATTCTTCTTTGTTCATGATGAACCTCCATTTTCTAGACATCTTAATTATACTGAATTTTGGCATTAACGCAATACTCTTTTCAAATAAATCTATGAACATGGCAAAAATTGAACATTTTTTCTTAGTCAAGTGGGTTAGTAAAGGCTTAAAGTTGTATAAATTTATTCAAATTTAACAAAATCAATGCACTATATCTAGCGCAAGTGATAATTTTTTAATTCCATTGCAATACAAGATAAAAACTTTTCTTTCAGCATGCTTTATTATGGCTTAACACTATTATTAATTCTAAATATTACGAAAACAAAAGCATGCAACGAAACAAAATGTTAAAAATACTAACCACAGTACAAAAAGACGAATGCTTCTTAATAAAACACTAAATATAGTGAATAAAAATTTTTAAAAATAAAAACAAAAACAATTCTTAACAAAACTTAATATAGTAAATAATTTTGCAGCTTTTAATAAATGCTACTTTAAAAACCCTGTAGATAAATAAGAAAATACTTGCGCGCGAAAAACTTCTATGATAAATATAGTAATGTTAATTGGGGCTATTAGCTCAGGTGGTTAGAGCGCACGCCTGATAAGCGTGAGGTCCCTGGTTCGAGTCCAGGATGGCCCATTTACAAAATACACCTTTTAAAGTTATAATAACTTTAATCATAAACATGGGGGTGTAG
>Ga0209417_1004212_pt1 | contig 17548 bp, 15 predicted proteins | sample RifGroF2_FD_184002 | JGI IMG/M metagenome (GOLD analysis project Ga0209417, IMG submission 184002) | Groundwater microbial communities from Rifle, Colorado, USA - Groundwater F2 (SPAdes) (version 2) | ecosystem: Environmental > Aquatic > Deep subsurface > Groundwater | place: Rifle, Colorado... | reverse complement strand
TAGTGATTTTACTGGGAGTTTTACTTCTACTACTAATTATAGTACTGGTAATATTGGAAAAAATTGTAACTTTACTTTTAGTTTTACAGAATCTGCACCTGCTCTTTCCTGTGCGGTAGATACAGCTACGACTCCAGCACCTCATTATACAGGTGCAGGGGTTAAGTTTTTAGCATCTAATGGTGTTGGTACATATTCTTGGTCAGCTCCCGGAGCTACTCCTTCAAGTGGAACAGGAAATCAAATCTGGCCTATTTATAGTACTGCAGGCACTAAAACAGTAAGTGTCAGCACTCCGACACAGTCGGCTGTGAATTGTTCAGTTGTAATCACCACACCTCCACCAGGTCCTATAAATGGTGCCTGCTCAGCTACACACTACAATTGTAGTAGCCCTGCTGCAAGCACAAATAATGTTGGAGATCCGAGTGGTCCATGGACTTGGATATGTCCTGGTTCAAATGGTGGAACAAATGCTTCTTGTTCAGAAGCAGCTACCGCCTCAATGTCCGGCACACTTACCGCTTCTGATTGTGTTATAAGTGCGGGAAGTGCTAGCTGTACTACTGATTTGAATTGGACTACAGCATATCCAGTAGCTATTTCTTCAGTGACGACTCCTACCAATGTCACTGTAGGTACAGGCAATAATAGTTCAGCTATTTGGCAAGTCGCTTACGGCACCCGAAATTTTTATCTTTATAACAATGGTGTATTGCTTGCTCAAGCCACTGCTACAGCTACTTGTACTCTCGGCACTGAATGGGTCAGTGGTGTTTGTCAGGCTACATCAGCTACACAACCTGACCTTACAGCTTCTGCTCCTACTCAAAATACGGCTGTTCTAAATACATCTAAAACATTCTCTTCAACTATTTCAAACATCGGAGGAGCGACTACAGGAGCTTCCTTCTATAATTCATTGCAAGTAGCGACGGGCGCAAACGGTTCAGGTGCGGTAAGTCCGCTCACAGCTTCAACTCCATCTCCAATGGGAGCTCTGGGTGCTACTGCTTCCGCAACTGCGAGTGCTTCATATACATTTACCGGCTCTGTCGGAACCCGTTCTGTCCGATTCTGCGCTGATAATAATACTTCTATGGTTGGAAGCATTGTTGAATCAAACGAAGACAATAACTGTAGCGCGTGGACAAATGTCACAGTCATTGCTACAGCAGGCACGATATCTGGATATCATGATGCATATAGTGGAACAGTCCCTGCTTCACAATGTCGTGCAGACGGTTGGGCTGTTTATTCTTCTGATTTGGGTCTGGATGTAAATGTCAGAATATTAAGTGATGGAACACAAGTAGCGACAGGAGTCGCAGGCACATATAGGGGTGATTTGGAAAGTGCTGGTGTGTGCACAGGAGGTACTTGTTCGTATTGGATAAATCTGTCTGGACTTATTTCTCCAGGAGTAAATCATTCTATCACTGCTCAGGGTCAAAATCCTGCAAATGAAACATGGACCACCCTGTCAGCAAGTCCTAAAACTATAAATTGTGCAGCACCTACGACAGGTACTTTGACAGCTTCCAACTGTACGATAGCTTCGGGAGCAAGTAGTTGTAACTCTGCTTTGACTTGGTCTACTACGAATCCCATCGGTACATCAAATATTACTTCTAATACACCTAGCGCCAACACTGAAATCACCACTGGAAATTCAGGCACCAATTTCTCCGCTTCTGTCCCATATAGCTCTAGAACCTTCTTCCTTAACAACAATAGTGTGCCACTAGTCTCAGCCACCGCCACAGCCACTTGTGCCACAGGAACTTCTTGGGATGAGAGTAAGTGCGCAGTCTCAGCTCCTAGTTGTACTCCGACCACAAGCTTTAGTGGTAGTGTGACTCCAGCTTCGGTATCTGTTGGTGGCGCATACAATTTGGCTTGTAATTTTGGAGTTGTCTCGGGGTATATAGGTGCAAGTCTCGGCTCCGGTTCGTGTAGTTGGAGTGGTTGGAGCAATGGCACTCAAGCAAATTTCAATTGTACTGCTGGGTCAACTCCAGGATCATTTAGTAACAGCTGTATTATCAGTTACAATGCAACTTACCCATATTGTTCACGCACCGAGGCTATAAATAATTTAACCGTCACCGGAGCGGGTGGAACCGTCAATGGTGCTTGTTCAAACCCAGACAATCACTTGAATCAATGTATCTCGGGTACGCCTACCCCTAGTCCGGCCACTAACGGTATTTCTTCTTGGACTTGGACTTGTGAGGGTTCTGGTCTAGATCACACAGATGACGATTGTGTAGAGTCGAAAAAGAAACCGATCTTTATAGAAGATTAATCTTTTAGACAAGTAATTAGCAAAAAAATCCCTACAACATTTCTGTTGGGGGATTTTTTTGCTATACTATAAGTAATGACAATAGATGAAAAACAGTTGAAGAAATTTATTTTAGATTCAGGTTTGGTAAAACCTTCTCAACTAGAAGAAGCAGAAGAAAAAGCAAAAGAAACGAAACAAAAAATCGGAGATGTTTTACTGTCTGATGGGAAGATTTCTGAGACAGATCTGAAGCGTATGGAGGCTTTTGTTTTAGGAATACCGTTTATCAGTTTGGCGAATCAAAAAATAGATTTTTCTGTTTTGTCTCTCATCCCTGAACCAATTGCGCGCAATTACAATATCGTTGCTTACAAAAAAAACAAAGAAGATGATAAGAATACTCTCGAAGTAGCTATGCTCGATGTAGATGATTTACCTGTCATTGATTTTATAAAAAAACGTTCTGGTTTGAAAATATTACCTCGACTTACAGATACGGCTTCTATCAGATCAGTACTAGTACAATACAGACAAAGTTTGGAGACTGAATTTCAAGATATTATTCAAAAAGAATCTTTATCACTCAAGGTTTCTCCTTTGGAAGATGAAAAGAAGTCTGGAGAAAAATCAGAATCTGAATTGAAAGAAATAGCAGAAGATCTGCCAGTAGTAAAGATCGTGGATTCTCTTATTTTTCATGCAATTTTACAAAATGCATCTGATATACATATTGAACCCGGAGAGCATGAGCTCACTGTGCGTTATAGAATAGATGGTATTTTGCATGATGCAATGGTGCTCGATAAAAATGCAGGCATGGGTATAACTGCACGTATCAAAGTATTGTCTAGCTTAAAGCTTGATGAAAAAAGATTACCTCAAGATGGTAGATTTAAAATAGAACAGAATGGAGAAAAGATTTCTTTTCGTGTTTCTACTTTACCAATTTTCTTTGGAGAAAAAACAGTTATCAGAATATTAAAAGAAAATGCACATGGATTTTCTTTGGAGACACTCGGTTTCCACGGTGAAGGATTGGAGAGGATACACAATTCTTTGAAGCAAAAGACAGGTATGGTACTGGCTACTGGTCCTACTGGCTCGGGTAAGACTACGACACTTTATACAATGCTCGATATTTTGAATAGGCCGGATGTAAATATTTCTACAGTAGAAGACCCTATCGAATATCAGATGCCGAGAGTAAACCAAACACAGGTCAAACCAGAGATAGGGCTCACATTTGCAAACGGACTCCGTTCACTTTTGCGTCAAGATCCAGATATCGTGATGGTAGGAGAGATCCGAGACAGAGAGACAGCAGGCTTGGCGATCAATGCTTCGCTCACGGGGCACTTGGTGCTCTCTACTATACACACCAATTCTGCTTCTGGCGCCATTCCTAGATTGATAGACATGGGAGTAGAGCCATTTTTGATAACAGCTACAGTAAAAACTATTATCGCACAGAGATTGGTTCGTAAACTTACTCCGAATAAAGAAAAATATTTTTTATCATCTACTGAAATAAAAAGCCTAGAAGAGATTGTTGATTTGGATAGAGTATTAGATTTTTTGAAAACAGAAAAAATTATAGGCCCAAAAGATACATGGGATAAAATTCCTTTTTACAAACCAAAGAAAACTACTGAATTTCAAGATGGATATTCTGGCCGTGTCGGTATGCATGAAGTATTGAAAGTGACTCCGACAATAAAAGAAATGATTATCAAGGGAGCTTCTCAGGATGATATGGAGATACAAGCAAAAAAAGAAGGTATGATGACTATGATAGAGGATGGAGTTTTTCAAGCGGTGCTAGGTGTGACTTCTTTGGAAGAAGTGTTCCGTGTCGTATCCGAATAAAAATATTTATCCCGTACTAAATTTTTCATTAATTCGTAATGTATAAATATAATTAGAAAAAAATATATAAATGGTAAATATTAATAACAATTTAAAATTTTAGTATTGGGATGCTTTTTTCATACAGCGCAAAATCAAGAGAAGGGGGAGTAGTAGAAGGCACGATGGAGGCCGTAGATCGTTTTTCTCTCTCTAGAGACTTAAAGTCTCGTGGCTTGTCTCCTTTGTCTATCGGAGAGCAAGGTATTAGCTTCTCGGCAAGGATTGATAAATTTTTGAATCAATTTTCAAAAGTAAGTGTCGCTGAACAGATTATTTTAACAAAAAATTTAAGTGGAATGCTTAAAGCTGGCTTGTCACTCTATCGTGCATTGTTGGTTTTGCAAAAACAAACTAAAAACGCTACTTTGAATAAAATTTTGGTATCTATAGCTACTGATATCAATGGAGGAGGCACACTTTCTTCTGGATGTGCAAAATTTCCTAAAGTTTTTTCAAAACTTTTTGTTTCTATGACGCGTGCTGGTGAGGAGTCAGGGAATCTCACTGGGGCTCTAGCTGACATCGGATTGAACTTAGAGAAATCTCATTCTTTAACAAAAAAAATACACGGAGCTCTCATATATCCTGGAGTCATCATGTCCGCCATGATAGTCATAGGAGTCTTGATGTTTGCTTTTGTGGTACCGACTTTAGCTGGTACTTTCAAAGAGCTCGGTGTCGTATTGCCTACTTCTACTCGCGTCCTTATATTTTTTGGTAACTTTTTTTCTAATAACTTAATTTTAACTTTTGTAATTTTAATTTTTGCTGGTTTCGGACTGATCTCTCTTTTTAAAGCTCAATTTATGGCAAAATATATTGATTTTGCTGTCGTTAAGTTTCCTTTAATAAAGAATTTGGTTAAAGAATTGAATACTGCGCGCACTGCTCGTAGTATGGCCTCTCTTTTATCTTCAGGAGTTTCTATCACACGAGCGGTTGAGATTACAGAAGATGTCGTTCAAAATATTTATTATAAAAAAGTTTTGAATGATGCAAAAATTTTAGTAGAAAAAGGATCTCCTTTTTCTCAAGCTTTTGCGGCGAATGCAGATCTTTATCCTATTATGATGTCAGAGATGATAGAAGTAGGAGAGGAAACTGGAAAATTGTCAGATATGTTACTTCAAATTGCTTTGTTTTATGAAGAGGAAGTTGAAAATAAGACAAAAAATCTTTCTACCATTATTGAGCCATTACTTATGGTGGTAATCGGTGCTGGAGTCGGATTTTTTGCAATTTCTATGATTTCACCGCTTTATTCAATTTTGGGTGATATTAATTAAAATGAACAATTTTTGTAAAAAAGGGATAAGCCTCATTGAAATCATAGTAGTCGTAGCTATACTCGGTATAATTTTTGCTGTTGTAAGTCCTAAATTTTCAACAATAAGAGAAAGACAAATTTTAAAGAGTACTACGAGTAATATATTGTCCAGCCTAAACAAAGCACAAACACAGACTTTGGCTTCTTTGGATTCTTCTTCTTATGGAGTGCATTTTGAATCTGGACAGGTTATAATTTTTAAAGGAACAGTTTTCTCTGACAGTAATCCAGATAATGAGATTATGGAAATAACATCACCAGCTTTTATATCTGATGTCACTTTAGGTGGAGTGAGTGCGGATTTTGGAAATGTTTTTTTTAATCGTATTTCTGGTACTCCTAGTGATATCGGCACAGTGACAGTGTCTACTCCTTCTTTTTCAAAAATTATAACTATTTCTTTTACAGGATCTGCTAGTGCAAATTAAAAGATGATAACTTTTTTTTACAATAAAATTAATAAAACAAGTTTGAAAGTGAATCAGCGTGGATTCATGGTGATTGAGATACTGATAGCTATTTCCATCATCACTATTTCTGTTTTATCTGCAATGGCTGTTTCTCAAAAATCTATTCAGGTTTCTAGACAAGCTCTTCATACTACAGAAGCAGCATTTTTATTGGAAGAGGGAGCAGAAAATGCACGAATAGCTCGTGATAATCTTTGGAGCAATTTTGTTTCTATCAATACCATAGAACAAATAGGTATTTACACTAGAACGGTTGTCGCTTCTAGTGTAAACAGAGATTCTACAACTTCGGATATTAGTGTGAGTGGGATAGACGATCCTGACACAAAATTAGTTACTGTTACTGTGGCGTGGCCGGAAGGTGGGACGACCATAGTAAAGAATTTAAAATTTTACCTGATGAATATTTTTAATGAATAAATTTACTAAAAATAAAAAAGGGTATGCAATACTGGAACTTCTTTTTTACATTTCTTTTTTTATACTTGTTTCTTTGGTTGTTATAAATGCGATGATCGTCATGTCGCAATCTTTTAAAGAAGTTACTGTTTTATCAGAACAATTAAAGAGTGGGGCGATAATGGAGAGAATCTCGAGAGAGATTAAACAAGCTCTCAGTATCAATCTTATAAGTTCAAATAGTTTAAAATTAAATACTAAAGATGATCTAGACAATGATAAGACTATTGAATTTTCATTTTCTGGTACAAATATAGAATTTAGAGAAAATGATGTTTTAGTTGGAAATTTAAATACAGCAAATATCATAATCAGCCAACTTTCTTTTACAGAAATAACGACAGCCACTGGCAAAGCAGTAAAAGTATTTTTGGCGGCAAAATCAAAAAATGATAAGTATGATAGACAAATAAATTTTTACAATACGATTGCACTTCGTGGGAGTTATTGAGATTAATTTATAATTAGTAGTTACAAATTAAAAATGCAAGAAAATAAAAAAATTAAAAAGAATTCTGGGGCGGCGATGCTCATATCTGTTTTATTTTTTCTTTTTATATCTTTAGCAATAATTTCTGGATTGGTGTCTCCTTCAGTACGTGAATTTAAAATAGCTAGTAATCTAGTAAAGTCTCGTCAGAGCCACTTATTGTCTGAATCTGGAGTAGAAGATGCATATTTTCGATTAAAAAATAATCTGGCGATAGGTTCTACAAATGTTTTAACACTTGAAGGGAATACAGCTACGTCTATAATTACAGATTCTGGATATAATGAAAAAACTATTTCTTCTCTAGGAGATGTCAGTTCTTTACAGAGAAAAAATAAAGTTGTTTTAAATACTGGAGATGGAGTTTCTTTTAGTTATGGCATACAAGCTGGAATGGGCGGTTTTACTATTGGTAATGCTACTGTTCACGGCAATGTTTATTCAAACGGAACTATTGTAGGAAGCAATGGAGCTACTATCACTGGTTCGGCTTTTTCTGTTGGCGCTTCTGGTCTTATAGATAATATAGATGTAGGCCAAACTGGATCTGGAGATGCTAGAGCCCATACTCTAAAAAATTCTACAGTTTATGGTAATTTGTATTGTCAGGTAGGAGTAGCCAATAATAAATCTTGTAATACTACACAGCCCGATCCAGTCCCTGTTGATATGCCTATTACAGAACAAATGTTTAATAAATGGAAAGCTGACGCAGAACTCGGAGGAACTATCACTGGTAATCTGACTATATCATCTCCTACGACATTGGGACCTAAAAAAATTACTGGTAATTTAGCTATAAATGCTGATATGACCATAACTGGAACTATTTATGTCGTTGGGAATATAACCACATCTAATGGTGCCAAGGTTTCACTCAGTAGTTCTTATGGTTCGACTGGAGGTATAGTTATATCAGATGGAAGGGTGGTCTTGTCTAACAATGTTCAATTTTCTGGTTCTGGTAGTGAGGGTACTTATGTCTTACTTGCGACCACTAGTACTTGTCCATTAGGGTGTTCTGGCTTAAATGCTATGGAGATTTTAAATAATGTTGGAGCAGTATTAGTAAGTGCTCAAAATGGTACAGTGCATTTGAATAACAATGTTGAACTAAATGAAGTAGTAGGAAATAAGATTATTATAGATAACAATGCCGAAATAACTTATGTTTCTGGGTTAGCAAGCACTCTTTTTACTTCAGGACCTTCTGGTGGATGGAATATCAAGAGTTGGAAAGAGGTTGAATAACTTATGTTATACTGTAAGAGATATGTTAAAGAAAAAGATAATAATTGGTAATTGGAAGATGAATCCGCTTACTTTAAAAGAAGCGGAAAAATTATTTAAAAATACGACAAAAGATTTGTCGACAATCAAAAAAACGGATATTGTAATATGTCCACCATTTTTATATTTAGAAAAATTGAAAAAAATTTCTAGAAAAATAATTATAGGTGCACAGGATGCATTTTTTGAAGATGTCGGAGCTTTTACTGGAGAAATTTCTGGAGAAATGCTTTATGGTGTTGGTGCTAGATATGTCATCTTGGGCCATTCTGAGCGAAGAGAAAGTGGTGAAAACAATAATGATATAAATAAAAAAATAAAAAGTGCGCTTGTGGCTGGACTTCGGCCGATATTGTGTGTGGGAGAAAATGTCCGAGATCCGGATCATGGATATTTTAATTTTGTTAAAACACAAATAGAAGAATGTTTATTTGGAATTTCTAAAAATTCAATAGCAAAGATAGTTGTTGCTTATGAACCAGTTTGGGCTATATCAAGTACTATCAATCGTGTAGATGCTACACCAGAAGATTCTATGGAGATGACCATTTTTATTAAAAAAGTTCTTTCTGACAAGTTTGGTAAAGATGCGTCCGACACAAGAATCATTTATGGGGGTTCTGTGAATGGAAAAAATACGGAAGATTTTTTAAAAAATGGAGGAATAGACGGATTGCTTGTGGGTCGTGCTTCTTTAGATGCGAAAAAATTTACAGAAATAATAAAAATATGCGAAATCTCAAGTCGATAAAATCTATAAGAAAAAATTTAAAAGGTAAAACTGTGCTAGTTCGAGTAGATTTTAATGTTCCGATCAAAAACGGTAAAGTGATAGATGATTTTCGTATCAAGACAGCTTTACCAACGATTAATTTTTTATTAAAAAAAGGAGCAAAGATAATTCTCATCACTCATCTTGGTGAAGATGGTACAGAAAGTTTGAGTCCTGTTATAAAACATTTTTTTGTAATTTCAAAAATAGCTAAAAGTAAAATTACTTTTTTTGAAAATATTAGAAAATTTCCTGGTGAAATAAAAAACGATACAACTTTTGCTAAAAAGCTTGCCTCTATGGGTGATATTTATGTAAATGATGCTTTTTCAGTGTCTCATCGCGAACATGCTTCTGTGGTCTCAGTTTCAAAGTATTTGCCTAGCTTTGCAGGCTTGCAATTAGAGGAAGAAGTTAAAAATTTATCACGCGCCTTCAATAAAACTAAACACCCATTTTTATTTATTTTAGGTGGAGCTAAATTTTCTACTAAATTACCTTTAATTAAAAAATATTTAAAATTAGCAGATTATGTATTTGTCGGTGGAGCTTTAGCGAATTATTTACTAAAAGCAAAGGGTTTTGACATAGGAAAATCTTTAGTAGATGAAGAAAAATATGACATCAATAGTATTTTAAATAATCCTAAACTTATTTTACCTACTGATTTTTTCGTAAAAAATGGAGCGATCATAGATATCGGAAATGAATCAGTGAAAAATCTCGCTTTAATAATAAAAAAATCAAAACTTGTTTTATTGAATGGTCCTCTCGGAAAATATGAAGATGGTGGTGCAGAAGCTACAAAGAAAATTTTAGGATTAGTTTTGAAATCTAAATCTCAAATCATAATTGGTGGAGGTGATATTGTCAGTATTTTATCTAAAATAAAACCTAAAAGCTATAAGCCAAAAGCTAATTTATTTATTTCTACTGGTGGCGGAGCCACACTAGATTTTTTAGCAAATGGAACCTTGCCTGGAATTAAAGCGCTGAAATAATCTTTTGAGCAACTTCTTCTTTTTCTCCGTCTTTATATTTTATTTTTTTTGAAGGATCCGGTCCGTGAGGATGTTGATCTCCGTCAAATTTAGGAATTAAGTGTATGTGTGCGTGTGGAACTCCCAACCCATATACAACATAAGAAACAACAATAGGATTAAGTGCTTTTTGTATTGCTGTAGATAATTTCCTTGCAGTTTCCCAATATGTACCAAATGGCTCATAATCATTTACCCATTTAACATGTTTTTTGGGAATTAAAAGAGCATGTCCTATATTTAATGGTACTATGTCTAAAAATGCAAAGAAATCAGAATCTTCATAAATCTTTGTGCTTGGTATTTCTCCTTTTGAGATTTTACAAAAAATGCAATCATTATTATTTTCCATAATATTTATTTTATCATATGTGTTAATATATGTCTTATGCAGAAATATCATGAATTACTGAGAGCTCTTTTGGAAAAAAGAGGAATTATAGATGAAGCTCAGGCTGAGATTTTTCTAAATCCGGATTATGTAAGAGACTTACATGATCCATTTTTAATGAAAGATATGGAGCATGCTTGCATTAGGTTGTTTGAAGCGCTGGAAGCAAAAGAAAAAATAGTTATTTATGCAGATTATGATTGTGACGGCATCCCTGGTGCGGTTATTTTGACTGATTTATTTAAGCTATTGGAATACAAAAATTATGAAGTTTATATTCCACAGAGAAATTCTGAAGGCTATGGGCTCAACATGGAGGCGATAAAACAATTTACAAAAATAGGAGTAAGACTCATAATCACTATTGATCTTGGTATCACAGCAGTAGCTGAAGTGGCTCAGGCTAAGGTGGGTGGTATTGATGTGATAATTACTGATCATCATTTACCTCACGCGACGTTGCCTCATGCTTATGCAATTTTAAATCCAAAAACAGATAATTATCCAGAAAAAATGTTGTGCGGAGCAGGGGTTATGTTTAAATTTGTACAAGGATTTATAAAAAAGTACGGCAAATATTTTAAAATTAAAGATGGAATAGAGAAGTGGATGCTAGACATGGCGGGATTGGCTACGCTTTCTGATATGGTTCCACTTACAGGCGAGAATAGAGCGATAGCTTATTTTGGTATGAAAGTTTTGAGAAAATCTCCACGACCTGGATTACAAAAACTTCTAGCAAAAATGAAAATAGATCAAAAATATTTATCTGAAGATGATATTGGTTTTATGATAACTCCACGACTCAATGCTGCTTCACGAATGGATGATCCTATGCGAGCATATGAACTTCTTTCGACGACAGATGACATAGAAGCGGGAATTTTGGCAGATCATTTGTCAAAAATAAATGACGATAGAAAAACTATTGTTACGAGTATAATGCGTGAAGTAAATAAAAAACTAGAAACTTACGACCACAAAGAGGTCATAGTAATCGGTAATCCTGTTTGGAAGGTGGGTGTGCTCGGCTTGGTGGCAGGAAAAATTTCTGATGAATACAAAAAGCCTGTTTTTGTTTGGGGTAAAGATGAAAATGATTTAATCAAGGGTTCTTGCAGAAGTGATGGTTCAGTATCGGTAGTGGAATTGATGGCTGAGAGTAAAGAATCGTTTTTAGAGTTTGGCGGACATGAATTAGCTGGAGGGTTCACGGTGCATAACGACAAGATTCATTTTTTAGAAGAAGTATTGTCTTTGTCATTTGATAAAGTGAAACGGGATAAAACAACAGATGAAGTAATTTATGATGTAAAATCAGATTTGGCTGTAGTTAACATGAAAAATTGGAAAGAAATAGTGAAATTGTCTCCTTTTGGTTTTGGAAATACAAAACCAGTTTTTCTTTTTGAAAATATAAAAATAGAAAAGATAAAAAAATTTGGCAAAAATGGTTCTGGAGAACATTTGGAAATTATATTTTCTGATGCAAATAAATATAAAGCTGTAGCAATCTCTTTTTTTTCCAACTTAGATTCTTTTACAATTCCAATTGCTGAAGAAAAAATAGTAAATCTGTTAGCGACTTTTGATCTATCTAGATTTAGAGGAAAAGAAGAGTTAAGATTAAGGATAGAAGATATAATATAAAAATATAATGAAAGAGATAATTAAAATTTATACTGATGGAGCTGCTAGGAGGAATCCAGGACCTGCTGGTTGGGGGGCTGTTATAATGTTTTACCCCCACCCAGCCTCCCCCTTATCAAGGGGGAGGAGTAAGGAGGGGGTCATTGAAATTGGAGGCAGATCAAAACATGCGACAAACAATCAGATGGAGCTTACTGCACCGATAGAAGCACTAAACTATCTTAAGAAAAATATGTCAAAGGCGGGCTTTGACATAGAAATTGTTTCTGATTCTAAATATGTGATTTTGGGTATTACAGAATGGATTTTTAATTGGCAAAAAAATAATTGGCGCAATGCTGCAAAGAAACCAGTTTTAAATCGTGAACTTTGGGAAGAACTATATAAATTTACAGAAGAATTAAGACCTAAATGGACTTATGTGAAAGGGCATAGTGGGGATAAATATAATGATAGGGTAGATGAGATAGCGACAAGCTTTGCGGATGATGATCCAACAGAACTTAAAAAATAAAATATTTTAAATGCGTCCCGTTAGAAATCACATAAAAATCTATCACAAAACAATGAAATTAAGTATTGCAAATATTAAATAAATTTCTAACGGGATGCGGGATAAAATTTTCTATATAGTTTGCTTTGGGTTTTTCTTTGGAATACTTTTGCGTTCTTTTGTATTTATAGATTTGTATTTTGCTATTTTGTTTAGCATTATTTCTCTAGCACTTATATTGTTTTTCAGTTTAATTTCAGAGAATAGATGGGGAATAATAATTTCAGTATTTATTCTGTCATTTTCTTTTGGGATTTTTAGATTTCATTCAGTGGATATTCTAGCGCCGGGTGTTTTTGAGATACAGATAGGACAAAAAGCTTCTTTCTCGGGAGAGGTTGTAGATGAACCAAATATCAAAGAAAATAATCAGCAGTTGATAGTAGAGACAAAAATTGAGGAAAATACTGCAAAGATTCTATTATCTGCAAATTTAGATGAACATTTTAAATATGGAGATGAAATAAAGTTTATTGGAATTTTAAAAAAACCAGAGAATTTTATAACTGATACTGGAAAAGAATTTGATTATGTAAATTATCTACGAAAGGACGGAATTCTATATGTGATGAGTTATCCTAAAATTGAAATTCTCTCTCGTGGAAATGGTGGTATTGTAAAAAGTTCACTTTTTTTCGTTAAAGAAAAATTTTTAGAAAAAGTAAATTTTGCTATTTCTACGCCTGAGAGTTTGCTTATGGGTGGGCTCATTTTAGGAGAAAAAGCATCCTTCAATCAGTCTATGCGTCAGAGTTTTATAGACACGGGCACGATACACATCATTGCACTTTCTGGTTATAACGTGACTATTGTCGCTGAGTGGGTTATGAAATTTTTTAGTTTTTTACCGAAGAATCTAGGTTTTGGTGTGGGTATTTTTTCTATTCTATTTTTCGTTTTGATGACAGGTGCTAGCTCTACTGCAGTTCGAGCAGGAATAATGGCTACCTTGGCTCTCATCGCTCGTGCTACCGGAAGAAATTATGATGTAGCACGTGGACTTGTCTTAGCGGGAGTTTTTATGATCTTACTAAATCCTTTTTTGCTCGTATATGATGTCTCTTTTCAGCTTTCTTTTATAGCGACAGTCGCCGTGATATTTCTAGCTCCAAGAATTGAAAAATATTTTTTATGGGTGTCCATACGTTTTGGTTTGCGAGATATTATTTCTGTCACTACGGCTGCTTATATTTTTGTTCTCCCTTTTATTCTTTATAAGATGGGGAATCTTTCTCTAGTTGCTTTGCCAGCAAATATTTTAATACTCCCATTTATACCTCTTACTATGATGTTAGGTTTTTTCACTGGTCTGGCAGGAATAATTTGGTATGTTTTTGCTGTGCCATTTGGTTTTTTCTCATATCTACTTTTGCATTATGAGCTTGGAGTTATTAGTTTCTTATCAAAATTACCTTTTGCATCTTTTTCATTTCCAGATTTTCCATTGTTTTTGACAATTATGATTTACATCTATTTTATTTATAGACTTTTTGGTAGAAATATAAAAGAATTTTTTATATTAGAGCGCCTTTAAGAAATTTTCTTCAATAACCTCCCAATTTAAATTTTCAAAAAATGCTTCTACGTATTTTTTCTTTTCAGAAGTTGGATAATCATAAATAAAAGCGTGTTCCCACATATCTATACCTAGGATCCAGGACAATCCATTTAATTGTCCCATGTGTTGTTCATCTATCCATGCTGGAATAAGCTCTTGATTTTGTTTGTCATAATAAAGTACTGCCCAGCCGATACCGCGAGTCATTGCCAAAGTTTTAAAACCAGCGAGCCATGTTTCAAAAGGTTGAGTTTTTTCAATAGCTATTTTTAATTTTGAATTTTCTGGTAGCATTTTTGCTCCATTCTCCAGAGATTTGAAAAAATATTCGTGATTTCTCATCCCATTAAACTCAAAACTAAACCTGCGATGAAGCTCGCTTACGACATAAGGTGCAAAAGCGTCCTCTTTGGTATAACCTTCATACTCGGGGATTTTTTCTAGAATAAGATTTGTATTTTTTACATAACCAGCATAGAGCTTCAAATGTTCCTCAATATTTTTTGATGATATTCCTTTTAATTCACCTATATTGAATTTTATTTCTTCATATTTTTTCATGTTAGTATTATACCATGCGAGAAAATTCTAGAAAATACACTTTGCTTCTGATTGTCGCTGTTCTTTTTATTGTAAATATTTTTCTTTTACGTTTAGATTGGCAGAATTCTCACAGAAGTCTTACTTTTGCGATGCTTGATGTGGGGCAGGGTGATGCACTTTTTATAGAATCTCCGTCTGGCACACAAGTGATGTTTGATGGCGGACCGGCGCGTAAGGTCTTGGGTTCATTACAAAAAATTATGTCTCCTTTTGATAGAAGTATAGATGCAATATTTATCACAAATCCGGACGCAGATCATATAGGTGGGCTAATAGATATTTTAAAAAATTATGAAGTTAGTGCTGTTTTTTCTTCTGGGACGACTAGTGATTCTAGAACTTTTCAAAATCTAAAAGAGGAAATTAAAAAACAAGATATACCTTATGTTTTAGTAAAAAAAGGAATGAGATTAGATATGGGCAGTGATGTCTTTATAGATATTTTATTTCCAGATCGGGATGTGTCTATGTGGACCACAAATGATGGTTCTATTGTAGCGCGTATGACTTATGGCAATACATCTATAATGCTCACTGGTGATGCTCCGACAAAAGCTGAGCAAATAATTATTAAAAATAATCTTTTGGAAAATACAGAAACACAATTAAAAAGCACTATTTTAAAAGTTGGACATCATGGTTCGCGTACTTCTTCTTCGAGTTCTTTTGTGAAAGCTATTTCTCCAGAGTACGCTTTTATTTCTGCGGGTAAAGATAATAAATATGGCCATCCACATGCTGATGTCTTGAATATTTTTAATCAACTAGGGGTAAAAATTTTAAGAACTGATTTACTTGGTACTGTGATCATGAAATCCGATGGCAAAAAAGAGGTTTTTGAGTTTTAATATATATATATATGCTATTATTAGTGTATTAGAATTTTTAATAAATAAAATTATATGAAAAAGTTTTTTGTTTTAATTGGCGTCTTTAGTATTTTTACATTTTTTGGTATTACGAATGCTTTTGCTGTTATATCTGATGGTACTGTTCTTTCTTCTCAAAAAATAGCAGACAACACTGGAGGTTTTGGAACTTTAGTTGACATAGATTTTTTTGGTCAATCAGTCTCTTCCATCGGTGATTTAAATGGTGATGGGGTAATTGATCTAGCAGTTGGAGCTTATACTGACGATACTGGCGGAACAAATCGTGGTGCCCTTTATATACTCTTCATGAATTCCAACGGCACCGTGGCTTCAACTCAAAAAATAGCAGATAGTACTGGAGGTTTTGGAACTTTGGTTAATAGCGATTTATTTGGTCAATCAGTCTCTTCCATCGGTGATTTAAATGGTGATGGAATCACTGATCTTGCTGTAGGAGCTACTAGTGACGATACTGGTGGAACAGATCGTGGTGCTCTCTACATACTCTTCATGAACCACTACAATACAAATACCAACACCATATCTTCCACCACAAGAACCGAAGCTACACTAAACGGAGAAATCACTAGTATAGGAGGAAGTAATATTACAGAAAGAGGATTTGAATATGGTCTCACAGATAGTTATGGAACAACAATATCAGAAACAGATGGTCCATATCCTACAGGAGTATTTACAACAGAAATCACAGGACTCTCCTGTGGTACCACTTACCACTATCGTGCATATATCACAAGTACTCCAGGCACAGATTATGGTGACGACACTACCTTTACCACAGACAGCTGTCCTACCACAAGTGGTTCTCGTCCAAGACCAAAAACAGTAGAAATTAGTCCAACAGTCATTCCACCAACTACTACAGAAATCATCTGTCCACTAGGCCACCTATTTAGTACAACAACTGGTCTACCATGCACATCTTTCACTTCACCAACTACTCCAACCATACCACCTATGGCTTGTCTAATTACGTTAACTCTAAGACAAGGAGATGCCGGAAACCAAGTTAGATGTCTCCAAACAAAACTAAATATTACTTCAGATGGTATCTTTGGACCTATTACTAAATCTGCTGTTATCCTATTTCAAAAGAATCATAATCTAGTACAAGATGGGATAGTGGGACCTATAACTAGAAGTGAGATAAATAAATAGATTTAGAAAATGTAGAATATCAAGAAAGTTAAGAAATACTTGGCTTTAGTTTTTATGTTATTATATAAAATATGCGTCCCGTTAGAAATTTAATTGACGGGAAACGTGGTAGATTATTAGATAATAAATTTCTAACGGGATGCGAGATAAACTAATAGAAAAACTCATTAAAAGCGAAGAGAAAAGGCAGAGAGAGGGACTAGAACTTATTCCCTCTGAAAACTATGTTTCTGAAGATGTTTTAAAGGCGAATGGTTCTGTTTTTACAAATAAATATTCTGAAGGTTATCCAGGGCGCAGATATTACGGCGGGCAAGATTTTACCGATGCGGTGGAGCGTCTGGCCATAGAACGTGTTTGTAAACTTTTCAAATGTAAATTTGCGAATGTTCAGCCCCACTCTGGTGCTCCAGCAAATTTGGCTGTGTATTCTGCACTTCTCAATCCTGGAGATACAGTGCTCGGTATGGACTTGTCTCACGGTGGACACCTGACTCACGGACACCCGATGACATTACCTGCAAAAATTTATAAATTTGTCACTTATAAAATGAAAGATCCCGAAACGGGGGAGATTGATTATGAAGATCTCCGTCGTGTTGCATTGGAACATAAACCAAAAATAATTTTGGCTGGCTTCTCAGCTTATTCAAGAACTTTGAATTATAAAAAATTTGTGGAGATTGCTCGTGAAGT
>Ga0209417_1004209_pt1 | contig 17568 bp, 17 predicted proteins | sample RifGroF2_FD_184002 | JGI IMG/M metagenome (GOLD analysis project Ga0209417, IMG submission 184002) | Groundwater microbial communities from Rifle, Colorado, USA - Groundwater F2 (SPAdes) (version 2) | ecosystem: Environmental > Aquatic > Deep subsurface > Groundwater | place: Rifle, Colorado... | reverse complement strand
TACTGTTGTAGCCGTAGAAGAAGCGTAGTAATTAGCATTCGTGAAGGTATTGGCCGCGTCCAGGGTCGGGTACTGAACGGTCAGGTAATGATCATCGTCGGAAATAATGACAGTCTCACCCGGACTATGGGCTTTAATGTTCGCTGCCTGGGTAGCATTGGTATCAAAGCGATAACCAAATGTACAACTGGTGAAAGTTTTAGTGGACACCGTTAATCCAGTACAAACTACGATTTCAGCATTACTCCGTCCCGGAGCGATGTGCAGAACGATCCTATCCCCCAGGGTATCAGAATTTAGAGTATTACCATCCTTCGTGGTAATTGAACTGACAATCATCGTCGTGTCCGCGTGACCCTCTGTCTTTGCTTCACCTAGTGTAGTCTTATACTCAGATGGACGAAAAGCTGCCGCCCCCAAATTATCAACGTCGATTTCCTGATAACCAATCGTCGGGGGTTCACTTGAAATTCCGTACACGACACTGTCCAAAACCACCGGCTCTAGGAACGTGTCAGTGCTGCGCGTTAAGTAATACCCGCTACTAGCAATGACCAATAGGGTAGCGATAGAGAGGATGATTTTTTTCATACTTGCTCCTTTCAAATTAAGTAACACCTTTTAATGGAAAAACTGAATTGGAAGTCGGCGCGTGATACCAAGCGTGGGCGTCCACTACCCACCGCTGTCCTTCGCCATCGGAAGAGAACGTAGCCTGAACCGTGTACGGGTTTGCTTGTCTAGGAATTTCGAAGACCACAAAAAATGGATCCAATTCATCAACGTCATCCACCGTCCCACCCAAGGGTTCAGTCCCGAGGGCGTTCACACCTAATGGATTCGACACCCCCTGGGTGATGTATTCGGTGTCCGTGTCAGCAAGGTCATACTCATAAACCGCCGTCTTTCCATTCTCATCGAAGAGAACTTCCACGTAGAGCGTCGTCCCGGCTCCAATCCGTCCTTTAACCGCCAAATACACAATTTCCTTCTGTTCGAACTCCTCCCCGAAATGCTCCGCTTTGGTAGTGTACTCAGCCACTATCGCCGCCCCATCCTTTGTATAACCATCGAAAGCTTTATAACACCGAGAAGAAGCTGAACCCCCGAAATAAAAATCCCCATCATACTCCGTCCAATCACTGACTGCCCAATCCATGACGCCGTGATTGATGATGGCGGCACCCTCGATGTTTTCGCTAAATTGGATATAGACGATTTTTTCGTTAATACTCTGATCTTCGTCAGTCCGGCAAGCAGCGACCATAATCCGTTCTTTGGTCCAATAACCCAAAGCTGCGTCGGAGTAGTCGAAATTCTTGATTGTGGGTCTGATGATGCTACCAAGGTCCTCCGTCTGGAAAATATTCTCCGCTTCTAAACGTTGCAACCTCCTCAACTGTCCGACGTTCGAAATAAACCAATAATCGTTCCCGACCCTGGTGATGGCCTTTGATGAGGCTATGCCGATGTCGGCGACGTGTTTCCTAACTGCCGCCCTGGTACTGGAAGATGGGAATTCCAACCCGAACGCAATCACCTGCCTCTCCTTAAATATAATAATCCAATTGTCAATCGCGGCCAAGGCGACGTTTTTCCCGCCCTCCGGAAAATCCTCCGTCAGTGGGGAAGACGGGGTGGTGGAGACCGTATAATTTGTGAAATCACTGACTTCGGACCCCTGCATAACTGTCTCTGACCCGACCACGCCCGTCCCCCACACTCGACCTTGCGCTGTGATGATGTAGGAGAATTTGGGAACCCCGCTGTAAGTCGTGATGTCGGGTATCTGAGCAATCCCGGTGTTGTCAGCCGAAGCAGTGGCACCTGCGCAACCAGTAAAAGTTGTGCCGGTTTTGCCCGTGTAAGTCACTTCCACCCTAACCCCAGCCGTGTCCCGGTAGACCAGGGTACCAGTAGCACCGAATCCATCAGTCGGATTAGTCTTAGGATCATCCGTGGTCTTACTGACCGTAATCGTTGCTCCACCTGCGCTGATCGCTCCATCCGCCAAACAAATTGCCCCGTTCCACGCAGTAAAGATGTCGGTGCCATTACTCATCAACAAATTGTCGACCCCGGTATCATTAAATGGCGCGAAAGACATGACCTTTCCAGTAGTAAACCCCTCCTCGAGGATCATCCACTGGCCATCCTGGGAATTACGATTATCACCCCGTATCAAAGCTTCTAACAGGGTATTGGTGCCATTATCCCGCACCTGCACGATAGTCTTATACCCGTTCCCCCGTTCATAAGTAAACATCCTATTTACTTTATCGGCCGCATTCGGCTGATGACCAAATCGGGAATGTCCCTTCAAAGGAGCAATTTGTGAGGACGAGGAAAGATCGATGTTTAAGACATGCGCCGCGAACGAATGCGGAATTTCAGTAGATCGGCGGAGACTGTAAAGTCCTCGATATTGCCCCTGAACAAATGTCTTTAATCCCGGTTCGGTCACCACATCCTCCTTTCAATCCTACCCGCGCTGTTACCATGGACCATAATGCTGGGTTTCTCTCTAGTTATGCGATGCCCGACGTTAGCGAAGATTCGTTTAAAAGCGTCATCAGCTTGCATTTTCTGTTTGAGATCAGCTTGACTTCCTTCATGTTTCATCTGCTGGAACCCATACACGGCGCAGAGATGGACAAAATCATCCCTGTTAGCGGTGGGCAACAGGAGTGTCTCCGCGGTATTAATCGTTGTTATGGTAAATTCCTCCTGCAAAGTCCCAGAAACAGAAACCATGTATTGAGAGAAGTAAACCATTTCCAATTCCCTAGGGAGGATGACCACCAGATCATCCCACTTTACGTTATTTGCATCCGTCATGGACGCTGAATAGTTCAGGATGAGTTCGACATAATCAACCGCCGTATAATCAGGACTCCCGGTCTCTGACACATCAGCCCAGTCCCATGATACTCGATTCCAACCGGCCTTCCATGTTCCGCCGTTAATCGGAGTAGTTACTGTAACAGCCCCATAGGCAGAAGAACTACTGCCAAACCTGATCTCCGCCGAGGAGATGGTTGCAAGTTGAGCAGCGGTAAGTTGCTGTAAATCAAGCCATGATCTGAAGTGACCGATGTTTTGATAACCAGACAAATCAACTGTTGTCAGGGTTGTATTTCTAATACTGGCTTTGTTATTCACGGACTGGGAGACGTCTATGTCAAATTCCAAAGACCCAGATCCTTTCTTAAATCTATCGGCATTAGCAGCTAAAGTTCCCGCGTCAGAAGTTGAAGCATCAGACGCCCATGTACCATCCTCTGTCAAGGAATTAAGTGCGGCCAGAGTAAGTCGGGTATTTCCGTTCCGATAAATAAGACGCAGGATATCAGTATTGTCCCTCTCTTCAACACAGTACACGTTCGTTACCCGCCCCTCCTTGATGAATTCATCTACTGTCTCTTCATCTTCGGGATCGAATCGTTCATAGGCATTGTTAGGATCTCTGATCGCTTTTGCATCCTTAAAATCATCGATCCCCAAATCATTTACAACTGAATAATCTGATTCATCACTTAGGTAATCAAAAGTAATGATCCGTTTAGTAGTATCAAGATTCATCGATGATTGTAAGAGCTGGATCGTTTGGTTGATCAATCTAACACGTTCAGTCTGCGACACCCGTACGCCCACGGTCGTCCTAAGGCGGTCCTGAAGATATGTATCTATCGCGCTAAGGGGGATTGTCTTTGCCATTTTTTCTTCTTAATTCTCTCACCCCTGCCGGACGGCAAGGGTCAAGGAACTACTTCTTAAAAAGACCGCCCACAGAACTTATGATTTTGTTCTTCCCAGTGTTGTCTTCAAACAGATTCTTTACCAGATAACCAACACCGGCGGTCAGGGCAATGCTGAGGATCTCCCTGAATTGATCCGCGGTTATCGCCAGACCATTTACCTCAATGAGTTCCTTGCTGTAACCAAGCACCGCCACGATGACAGCAACGAGAGCACCTTTGGCAACATCTTTAAGGTTGAGGTTCATAAAATCACTTCGGACTTCTGCCATATTTGACTCCTTTTTGTGAACGTTAATTATCATTTTAGCCGTAGCAGCAGGAAGATCGACGAACATTCCCGCGCCATACTTCCCGGCGAAGGCGTTCACTACGCTTCGCGGAATATAGAAATAACCTTTATCTCCCACGTCGGGACCATAGGAGTTCAAGAGGACAAGGCAGTCCTTCTCCCGGTCATATCCAGTATAAACGATAAAATGACCAAACCCGCTGGTCGGTACTCTGCTCGGGATATTCGGATTATCCATCGGCCAGTCCCACAGCACACCCGAGCCGACTGCGCGTTCTTGATCACGGAACTGGTAGAGCGCCACGCAGATGTTATCGAACGGATCATAGCGGCCGTCAATAAAGAAGTAGGATTGTTTCTTAAACGGCTTGGCCTTATCGAACAGATCCTTCGGCCAGTTCTTGATATGCCGCAAGAATGTCGCGTCATGAGTTTCGAGGCTCATTGGAGAGTCAGCTTTACGAAGCGAACCGTACTTCACCGGCCGCTTGAAAGCGTCACGAAGGTTCTGACCCCACTCGTCTGGGTCGCCGGAGAGGAGTTTTGAGACCGCGAAACCCCAACTTGGTTCAAATTCCTCGTCCTCCTGGAAACGCGACATCTGATCCGTGCCGTAGGCCGAGCAGTAGTCGGATTCTTTCTGGTGCAGAGGAGAGATGCGGGGAAGCTCGAATTTCGGCAGGATATCCTTAATATCCATCTGTGGAAATACCGCGCCAAGAGGGAAGTCGTGTTTGTCCTTCTTCAGCGGAACCAGTCCGAATTTCAGATTGCCTTTGAGTTTACGTTTTGCCATTGTCCTTATCTCCTTTTATTGACTTGTAGATCCCCGCTCCCAAAACCATACCCAGCACCGAGCAAAAAAATATAAATGTGTCATTGAGATAGCCCTGGTCGGAGAGAATCGTCATGCCGAGGACGATCAGCAGCACTATTGTCGCCACGCCGAGAGCGTACCATTGCATTCGTTCCTTGTTTGAAAGCATGAATAAGAATACTTATCTATAAACTTTTTTCGCGAGCCAGCCGCAGGATTGGTCAAACCAGTGGAACAGGTGTTCCGTCAGAACGCCGAGCGCGAAGCCGAGGAGTACATAGAGATACTGCATGGGAGGAGGTTAAGGATTAAGGGGACAGTCATCCGCAAATTCAATATCAAACCCATTCTCGTCAAAGGAAATTTTGCTCACGACCACGAAGCCGAAATGAGCGAGGAGGGCGAGGGCGATGATAGCGAGGAGGAGTTTGAGGGTCATGTTAGAATAAAGTTACTGTGCTTCTGTCTGCAATGTTCCCGCCACGAAAGCGTGGGCTTCCGATCCTGTCCAGCTCCAGGACATCGTGACGCTGGCGGCGGCGGATACCGAGGGTTCGTAGGACATCACGAGGGTATCGTTGACTCCGCCCGCGGCGACATCGAGCTTGGCGGCCGTGGTCTGATTCGCGCCCACAGTCACGCCGCTCGCCGGTCCCTCTTTTGTCCAGCCGCAGTCCACGCCCATTTCTCCGGCGACAGCCGTAGTCAGGGTTCGGGTCATCGACTCCGCGTTTGCCGTGGTCGTATCATTGTCGCTAAAAGGAGAGGTCTGATCGACGTTGTAAAAAACCGCCCCGCTGATCGCGAAGCCGGTGGCGGCCGCGCCCATATCCACGGAAACAGTGTTTGCTCCGGCCACCGGATTGACGACGTAGTAAAGCTGGGCCCGCAAGTCCGTGCCGTTGTCCGCCGAAGTCAGCGAGGTGGCAGTAGTGCCGCCGACAGTGACAGTGTCCGCCGTGCGGTCTCCGGCCGTGGTGTCGCGAGCCACAACGCAAACCACGGCGATCGCGCCGTTCAATCTGGCGTGATTGGCAACAGTCAGGGTAAAAGAGTCCGAGGAAGCCCCGGAAGCGTCGCCGCCGTTGGCCGTGGAGTCAAAAGTCACTTGTTTGCCGGTGTCGTCTTGTCTGGCTTTTGCTCCGGCCGTGCCGTTTATTTTCCCGCCTGCCTGACCTTTTATATTCCGGCAGTTCAAAGTCGCGCTCTCGATGATGTTCACAGTGCCGTAGATTATGCAGTCGCCCTGAACGTAGGTGTCGGCGCTCACATAGCAAACGTCCCCTGCTTGCACATACCAGTCGCCTTGCGCGGCCGGGGTGCAGGAAGCGGTGGGAGTGGCCAGCGAGATCGTCACGACTCCCATAGCCGTCGCGCCGCCGCCCGAACCCCAGGTTGAAGTTTGCGCTCCGGCGGTAACGCCGATTTCATCGCCAAACGCCGCGTCCCCCTCGTTGTAGCGCACAGTCTGTCCGGTATCGGCGCTCAAAGTTCCTGTGCCGAGTTGCGCGGCGTCCACCAGAGCCGCCCCGGAAGTTGAGGTCACGGTAGCGCTGACCGACGTCGCGCTCGCGCTGTTCCCGCCGTCGCTGCTCTCCGGTGCGCTTTGAGCGACGCCGGTAAACAGCCACGCCTCGACGTCCGTTTGAGTAACAGTGCCGGTATAAGTGACGACTACGTTTCCGGCGGTAGCGTCCGGCGCGATGCGATAGTAAAGAGCGTCCGTTCCGACAGCCGCCAGCTCCTCGATAGCTTTCGTCACGGCGTCGCTGTTGAATGTTATAGAAACAATCGGCTCATCCGCGTCGGTAGCGTCCCAATGCGCGGAGCCGACGACTAGCATTGTGTTCCCCGCCGCGTCCGTGCCGTTAAAGGGAAAAGTTATAGACGAACAGGCCAGGCATCCCGCGACAGTCGAAGTCGAATGGGCAATCGCGGCCTCGGCGCGGTTGAGTTCAAAAATATCTTTGAGGTCGGAATTGAGGCGAAACTTTCCGCTGGCCTCGTTTAGCTCAAATCCTTTCGGGGTTTCGCCTTTGGGGAGTTCCACGGCTCGCTCCGCAATCCAGTAAACTGTAAACTCGCCGTCGTCATAGTAATCGCCGAGCTTGATGCCCCGCCGGTCAGCGGCGTCAAAGTCATGGCCGCAATCGGCATTGACCGGCGTCGCTCCGGCTTCGCCGTAAGAGGCGTATTCCTCCGGCGTGACCGGTATGGTTTGTCCATTTTCATACTTCGCGCAGCCCTCGCCGACTATGGTGAGCTTCCGCGCGTCAAATTCTACCGGGCCTGGAACGACCACGGGCAGAAGCGTCGCGGCCGCGGCCGTCGGGATAATAAAAAACCACTTGAAACGGCGCCATTTATCGGCCGTCCAGGTCTTGGTTTTTTGCCACTTTTCTTTTAACCAGTTCATTTGAACTCGATAGTTGAAGTGCTGCCGTTTTTATAGAAACTAAATCCACTATCCACATCCAAGCCGCCGCCGAACGTCGAGGTTGCGGTTCCGGTTTGAGTAAATGATCCATTCACGCGCAGAGTGCTGTTTATGGTCGAGGACGCATTGACGAAAATTCCGGCGGTCGTGCTCGTTGGCGTCAAAGCCAAACCGCCAAAAGTGCTCTGCCACGCCCCGTTCTGTCCATCAGCCCCGCCAGCCCCGCAAGCCGAGCCAGTTCAGTAATCGTGTTGATTGTCAGCGCCCCGGCGACAGTCACGGCGCCATTGAACCTTGAAGTCCCCATCACCCCGAGCGTGGTGCTGGGCGCCGCGGTTCCTATTCCTACGCGGTTCTCATTGATGTTGACGACAAACACGTTCGTATCTGCCACGATGTCAGTAGCGAACGTAGAGGTTGCAGTGTCAATCGTGAACCGAGTCGTTAGGGAATTAAGTGCTGTCCCAGTTGATCCTGCCGAAGCGGTTTGAAATATGATTGATCCACCAGCACCAGTTCCGGTTCCTTTACCGCCCGCAATCGTCAACGCTCCCCCGGCAATATTCGTTCCACTGCCGCCGGTAGCATTGATAACCAATGATCCCGGACTTGTTGATACCACGCCCTCGCCGATATAAAAATTGGTGATCGGGTAACTCACGTTCCCAACTACGAGTTGATTGGCACCGGTTACGACGGCTTGGGTGCCGAGCGCGATGGAAAAAGAATGGCCTGCGATTGAGGTATAATTACCAAGAGCGACGGAACCGATGGCGCTGCCGCTGATTACGGCACCCTGCCCAAACAATATGGACTGGTCGGCGGTTGCTGCGACGCTTGAGCTAGATCCTATCACTATACTCTCCTCACCAAATGCGTCCGAAGCATTGCCGATGGAAACGGCTCCGCAACAATCGTTAATGGTTCCCGCAACAGCCGCACCGCCTCCGATGGCGATGCTCCCTGGTGCTCTCGATTCCGAACCGCCTCCGATGGCGATTCCTGCTGATTGACTCTCGTAGTTAGTGTTCGCCCCCCGCCCAATCGCAATAGTATCCGTGCCAAAAGACAAAACATTGGTTCCGATTCCGATCGCGTCATTACCGGCGACAGTAATATTCGCGCCGATGGCAATTTGTTGAGTAAACCCAGTTGTAGTGCTGGCTATACTACCGATGGCGATATCATCGGTGCCCGGGGCTATTACCCCCCGCTCCCGGTATCAAAACTGTTATTCCACTAGTAGTTGGGGTTAACGTTAATCCGTCATTCGTCCAATTAGAAGTACCCGCTCCTCCGCAAGCTCCACCCGAACCCGCTATGAGGCCGTTCGTGTCAACCTGCAGACATTGAGTGGACCCGAGGATGCTATTAAGAGTCAATCCGCCTGTAATTGTTGCTGCTCCGTTAAACCGGCTTACTCCCAAGACCGCAAACGTCGTCGTCGGCGCCGCCGTGCCTATTCCCACCCGTCCCTCATTGGCGTTGGCGACAAAGGTTGAGGTATCGATTACGAGCGAATGGGCGATTGTCGAAGTCACGGAGGTCGACTGCACGTTGATTGCCGCCGAAGTGTTGGTCGGACTCAATACATTTGTGGCGCTTGTTTGCCACGCGCCGTTCACCCCGGTCAGCGCAAACGCCGAACCCTGAAATCCGTCCAACGTCCCCGTCCAGTCTCCGGTTACGTTCAAAGCCCCACAGGAAAAAGCTCCCGCATCAGAAATATCCTGCAACCAATTGTTTGCGGTGCAGGCAGTGCCGAAGTAGTTGGTGATTGACCCGCTAGTCAGATTCAAAGTGGTTGACCGCAGAGTGTCTATTACGGAAGTCGTAGCAAAAAATCCGTCAGGGACGCGAAGCGATGCAATAGTTGAACTGGCCGCGTTTACCACGATTGCCGCGACCGTATTCGTGGGAGAGATGATGTTAGTTCCTATCGCCTGCCAGGCGCCGTTCGGCGCAGTGAGAGCGGTGCAGGTAAAGGCCCCAGTGTCTCCGACATCCTGTAACCATGAGTTTCCCGCGCAAGCCGTGCCGAAATAATTCGTTATCGAAGCTCCCGATAAGTTTAGGGTCGTGGGCACTACCAGGGTGTCAATAACAGATGATGTTGCAAACAAATTCCCCGGTACCCTTAAATTCTCAATCGTCGAAGACGCCGCGTTTACCAGTATCCCGATTCCACTCGTGGTCGGGGTGAGGAACAACCCGTTATTCGTCCAATTCGACGATCCTGCGGCACCACAGGCACTTCCAGTACCTGTCACCAGGCCCGCTGTGTTAGCCTGCAAGCAGTTACTTGCCGCGGCCGTGATAGTCGAGAGGGTGAAATTCCCGTTAACCCGCAGGGTATCGTTGAAAGTCGAGGAAGCATAGACGTAGATCCCGGCCGAGGTGTTAGTCGGGGCAAGCATGTTCGTCAGGAGCGCGTGCCATGCTCCAGGGCTGCCAGAACCGCCCGTGCCGCACGCCGCGCTTGCCGACACGAGGAATCCCCCCGTCCCCGCTTCGACGCAATTTCCCGCGGTCAATCCAATAACCGCAAAGTTCGTACTTGTACCGTTGTCCATCAAGGTTGACCCAATGACCTCTAATGCAACCGAGGAGGTCGTAGCAGTGGCTCCTGTGTTGGATATCAACGTGCCCTGGGTCACGTTTAAAGAGCGAATCAATCTTGAAGAATTGTTAAACACCCACTCCCTGGTGTTGCTGTCGGCACCGACGCTGGTGTCAACGACCAAACCATCGGGTTTATTCTGTAGTAAAACAAACCCAACCCCAACTAATAGAAGAATTACGACACCCCATCCTTTCATATAACAACCTCCACTTCCCTCACCATTTTCATCTGTTGGATAGTCATTATCCTCTTTACTGACGCAGTTAGGATTTGGAGGATGTCGCCTTGAAACTTAGCAAATCGTTTGGCCTCCCGCTGGTTCATCACTTCCATCATACTACCGTGAGTTTGCAGGGTATCGACAAGTTTGTCCAATATCGTTTTGGTCTCATTTAAAAGTGGAAACACCCCTTTATCCATTGCGCCTACCATTTGTCCAAGATTTTGAATTCCTTTAATAACTCGGGGGAGATCAAACTGTCTAATGAGATCGTCAATGGAATTAAGATCGATCATAAAATCCCGTAATAATCTACTCTGCTCTGAATAATGATCCTCCAGCGCCTTTTTAATAGCTTCGACTTGATCCTTTCTTGGTAGTGTAAGGATTTCCGCCAGAATTTGTCTATGTGAAACCATAAATGATTCAATTAACCGTTCTTCAGTTTTACCCAATTCCGCAGACAAACCATTCGAAATTTCGATTACACTAGGAAAGGATTCGTTTAAATGAACCACTTGCTCATCAGGTTTAAATTCAGATTTAGCAAGAAGCGTTGCTTCAGCCGTCTGCCCTCCTTTCAATGTTCGATCCCAAACTTCCCTAGCTACAATTTTCCCTAGCCGCTCCAATTCTTCTTTAGTAAGTTTCCCCCGAAGACCTCCTACACTTCCACCTCTGAAACCACCGCCGATGTCCCTGACACGAACGTCAATCGTGGTACTGTCAAAACTCTCGTGCAACGTCGTTTGCCCGACGTTGGTATAGACGTCGATCACTATCACATATTGGCCGTCAACAGCGGGCGTCCAACTGCCCTCATAAAGGTAGGCAATTGTGCCATTGGCTGTCAGGTCCACGGTCGTAACTAAAGCACCAGTTGAATCTACCACCCGGGCTTCAGGAAAGAGTCCCGTCGTTTGGAACGGCGCTAACCATTCAATTCTGAGCGCGGTGCCTTGGAAACCCCACAGAAGATTTGCCATTTTTATTATTACTACTTCTCAAAGTTCTGCCCCCTCTTTTATTGAAGAGGCAGAGTGTGAGAACTAGCTCTTACTGGGTGATACAGTCAACGTAGACTTCTCCCGCCATGCTGGTATAACCAGTCGAGGAGGAGTTATCTGGTACCCCTGAAGCGTCAAACGCGCCGTTCAGATAGACACCGTTTCCCCACAGAAAAAGCGAGGTTGTGGTGCCGACCCAGAAGGATGTTCCAACCGCTCCCTTGTGGAAATTGTTGGAACCCGATCCCGCCGGGGAGAGAAACGCCGTGGTGTTCGTCGGCAGCGTGGTCGTAGCCATGATGCTGTTCCCCGCGCCCGACCATGATGTTGCTGAAGTCGAAGTGCCAATACCGAATACCAAAGCGACTGAATCCGCGCCCCCTGATGTGTAGGGATAGATGATCACGTTTCGGCAGAGCTTGGGTACACCCGTGTTCTGGATGGAGAACAATCCACCCGGAGTGGTTGTTGCAGCTGCCGCGAAATTCAACGCTTCGTTGAACTGCGCGCCAAGCGTTACGTTTCCAACAGTCGTCGTGCCCGTTAGCGTCGTCAGTTCATTTACTTGAAGGTTCGTGAACTGCGTCGCTGAATCGGAAGCATCGCCGAAATTAACATCATCAATTCCACCGATACTGTCGTTGACTACCTCAAATCTCACCGGAACAGTTAGCACACCGTTTCCGATGGCGAACTGACCGATGAAAAGCGCCAAGACTATGATCAGAGCGTAGATCCCCCAATTTTTAATCTGAGGTTTCTTCATTGTTTCGCTCCTTTCTTGGCTTTGCCCAGTTTCTTCTTCGGTGTTTTCGCAGCTTTAGACGGTTTCGGCGGGTTGATAAACACCGCGTACTCCTCGTCAGAAGCTGAGACGACCTCCAAAGCGGCAGACATCTCCTTGAGGATCTGCCCGATTGAGGATTCGACTACCACCGACTTTCGACTGGGGATCACCACTTCCTGACCACCCGCGACCAAGAGCTTGTCCTTATCGTCCGGATTGTGGACGCGCAAGTAGGCCATATAGAATAGTAAGGAAGTTAATTATGAGCTGTAAGCAGCACCGTCACCCTTGCTCCCCCAAGTACCGCGCCAGTCAGAGTGACCAGCCGCGAGACGTTGCGAGACGCCAAAGATGTGGTTCCTAGTGCCATTCTCCCGTTCTTCGAAGAACTCCGGTTCCTGCCGGACGTACAACTTCAGTTTGCTGTAGTTGGTGTCGATCAGGTACCAGGCGGTCGTGGAACCGTTGGAACCGGTGGCATTAAGCCACTTGGAAACCAACACGTCCACGATAACGCCATTATAGAAGTTGATGTCGTTGTTCGCCGTGGATGGGCGGAGTTCGGAATCGGCCAAAATGACGCCCGTTTTGGCGAGGTCATCCGGCACGACCACAATCACGCGACCCATAAACTCCATCGGCAAACCGCGATCAGTGAGTTGCTTGACTAAAGCGAGGCGGCCCGTCTCCAAGTTCGACTCCGACAGGGTGATGCCCGTGGCGGAAGCGTTACTCTGAGTAGAACCACCATCTTTGCGGGGATGCAAAGTCGAGAACAAAGGAACAGCGTCAGCGTAGCGGTAAACGGTGAAACCGTTGGTTACCGCCGTAGTGACGAATCCCGAATTGATGACGTTCATACCATATTTAACCTTGGTACGCTTTCCGGAGACGGCCAAGTGGCGAAAATCATCAAGTTTGTCTTTATACTCGCTGTCAGCAATCCGCTCTTCCGTTACGACTGTTGAACCAGTAAGTTTCTGGGCGCTATAGTCTGTCTGGTAAGTTACGAGATTAGCGTCTTGATTGTACGCCGCGCCTTCGGCCGTCTCACTGAGCAGGTTCAGCCCAGCAACACCGACATCTCGAATCTCACTGTCTCCTGTGCTTTCAACCTTGAAGATGCGCTGCAACTCCGCCATACCATCATAAGTGGTCTGGGCTTGGTCGAAAACGTCCTTGAATCTGGCAATTGCTCCTGAACGAGCTAAATCGCCAAACCGAGCGCGTGTTTCAATGGCAGATGTACTAGCCATGTATGCTCCTTATGTTTGGGTAGTTAGCCCGTTAATTATCCGTAGTTAGGAGTGCCGCCGAAGATTTCGGATTCTCTGATAGAACAGAGAATGTTGCCGGAATCGTCTGGATCGGTACCCCAACCGTAGAACTGACCGCTGATCGTACGAACAGCGGAAGTTTCTGCAAGGTCATCCTCGTCGGTAACGTCGATATTCGCTCCGACCTTGTCGGAGTTATTGGTCGTACCAATAGTCCCCGTAACGTCTGCCGAGTAAATTGAATACTGGGAGACGTCGCAGAGGAGGGCGATCTGATCGTCCGTGGTATTGTCGCTACCGACTGTTACCACACCCGACGCTACCGTCCAATCACCCGCTTCAACCCGGCTGTCTTCTTCAGGAAGAACACCGCGACCATAGCGGTCAACCACGGCGTGGACGATGCCGAAAATGGCATTGCCAGCCGTAGCGAGACGAGCGAAGCCTGCGTTATAGCAGTCTACTGCGTCTCCTGGTTGAACGGCGATCGAATTATTAGCGATCACCTTGCGGAGAACAGGATGCGAATTGCCCAAGAGGTTAGTCTTATAGGCAAAGGCCATATAATTTCATCCTTTTCTCCCTTGTTGTTAGAGATTAGAGTATTCCCTGATCAATCATGGCCTGGATACTTTCCAAAGGAAGAATGCGTCCTTTGGTATCTTTCGTGTAGGGCTGGATTTCCCTGGCCCTGTCCGAAATTGGAGCTGACCCCTTTGCGACCTTTCGGATGGTCTGAGTAGAGCCTAAGTCAGGAGGCGTCTCAACCGCACCCGGCGAAGGTTTGCGCCTTGACCTGATGGTGCCGAGGACATCCTCAAACATCTGCTCTACCCGTTTCCGTCCGACTGGTCTAGAGGATTTGGACATATCCTTCTTCAGGATTTCCTCCTCCACTTGAAGGCGACGTTTTGCGAACTCCGCGTCCTCGTCAGAAAGCTGGGCAATCTCCTGCTCATACTTGTCAGTTACGTCCGCGCGTTTTGATAGGTAATCTACCAAAATATGCGGGGTAGGAGTGGCAACGTCCGCCGGCGGAACGTCAGGATTGGGTGGCTTCTCTTGTTCAACGGAGATATCAGCGAAAAGTTCAGATTTCCGCTTCTTCCCCTTAACGTTGAGAAGGTCCGACCGGTAAGTTTCCGTCAACGCGGCGTCCTTCTGGAGTCTCTCCAACTCTACCCTGTCAACCATCACCTTGTCAGGCGCGGGTCCAACCGGGGGAGTATCAGGCTTATTTGGTTCCGCTGGCTTCTCGGGAGGTGAAACCGGCGGTTTTTCTGTGTCGGGAGGAGCGTCCGACGGCGCTACCGGTTCTTCAACCGGGGGAGCGCCATTTAACTCCTCATTCTCTTGTGCCATACAAATTCCTTTTTGAGTCCTTTATTTGAGTGGTGTGACCAAACCACCGTGGGAACTCGTTACACAAAAGGTGCCGCATTTGCGACACCCGGACCCAACAGCGACAACAAGGGATGAGTCGCTGCTAGGGTCGGGATGCCCCAAACTCTAGCCCCTTTGTACGTTTAGTTGTTAAAGATCACCGGTGGACGACGACGACGGGTTTGCGGTACTTGTCATAAAAACTGCCGTAACCCCTCTTCTCGCCGCCATCCTCGTCTACCTCTATCAGCCAGTTATAAGTCGGCGGTTCCCCCAAGGGAACGTCTGGCGACCCAAATGTGCGGTAGATGTATTCGGCCTGCTCCTCATTGAACTCGCTGCCTTCACCAAAAGCCACGGTTTCTCCAGGTTTGATGACCACTCGGAAGCCCTCAGATCTGTCCTTGTCGAGGAAACCCCGAGCTTTGACTTCATCCACTTCACCGTTTGGCCGGAGAGGTTTACTGACCCACTCCCTCGGATTGCTGATCGGGTGTACCGTGAGGACCACGTCGATGACGTTCGTCTGTTTGAATTCGTCAATCCTGTTCTTTAGATAGCGCATCTTGTTTTTCCTTTCTCCCCCTGATTAATTCTAAATTCCGTTTAGCTTCCGCCATTTCCTTTCTGAACCACCGGTAACCCATGACCGTTCCTTTCTTCAAGAGCCTCATCTCCTCCTCCCCCTCCGGAACGTTAAAATAACCGGCTATATTCGATGAAATCAGAGCTTGGAACAACTTGTCGGATCCCTTAACCTGGTGGATGTTGTAAAGAATCTCCAACTCCTCGTCCCTGGTCATCCCTGTCGGAGTAAATGGCAGGAATTTCGAAACGAGATAACCTAGCAACTTCAGTTGGAGCCGCCTCACTGTACTAATTCCCTTAGGGTCGGCTCAACGACGGCCTCGCCGGGGTTTGCTTCCACGCCTCCCCTGGCTTCCTCCATTCCTGGTACGGCGCCCTGACCCTTCGGCGCCCGCAACCTTCTGGAATCCTTGTCTGGGAACTTGTTAACGAAATCATCAAACAGGACGTCGCGGTTGACGATGTCAGGGAATAAAGCCATGGTAGTCTTTGCGAAACTCGCCTCCTGTGCCTGCCGGAGGGCCTCTGATTGCTTTAGGCTGGACCTGGGCACCATAAACACTTCCCCCTCGGAATCCCGGATGAACTCCGGGGTTACTTCCATGCGTTCGGTGGGAGTCGGCGCTGACCTAGCCTTCGTTTCAACGTTCTTCTGGGACGGATAGCGGGTGATTTCCACTTCAACGTTGCCGATTGTCCCATTGGACATTACTTCGTCCCGCAGCACGACTTTCCTGAATCTCTCCTCCTTGTCGTCTTTGTGGGATGGCAGAGTGTAAAACTGGACGATGTTACTAAGCCGCAACTGATACTTGTCCCGGATGGCAAACTCCATCAACCGCAGGAATAAGGAAACCAATTCCAAAGCGCCTTCCCTCTCAATTTGGACTTGCGTCGCCGTCTTGTTGGTGGAACCGCCCTGACCGGTAACTTCCGAAGAAATGGAAGTATTCTCCAATTCCTTCTCTAAATACTGCAGGATCTGCATGCTCCCCTGACCAGGCTCCTTCAGATCCATCCGCTCCACCGATTCATTGCCTATGGGATCTTTGATTTCCACGATACCGTCAGGTTCCAAATATCCCTCGCTCAAATTGACCGACCCTTTCACGACGATCGGAGCCTGTAGAGCCATCGTCAACCGATCCAGTATGTTGTCAAAGAACTTATCCCTGGTATCCTGGGTAGCGATCATCTTGTCCGCCAGGGACTTCCCGTAAATAAACTTCGAATCAATCAATTCGAACTGGCCGACCCAGAACGGCAATTTTTTGTGATTGAACGGAATTGGTTGAACGGTGCTACCCCCCTGGCAATTGATCCAGATCCCATTCGCGATCATTACGTACTCGTCGGTCGCCTTATTAAAATACCGGAGGATTTCCACTTCGTCCGATTCGATGTCGTTCGACGGCTGGTAGTAAGAAAATTGCCCTTTTTCGTCCTGCCCCACCGCCGACCGGTTGGGTTGGACCAAATCCGCGTCAGGATAATAACTAAATTCCGTTTGAAAGGAACCAAACTTCACTACTTGCCGCCAAGCGGAATCGTCCATGTCCTGCACGTCAGAAACAAAGATGTCCCCAAAATACATGTCCTCCAGGGGGATTAGCACCCCGTAAACGTCATTGAAGAATTTAATCTCCCTTTCCTCTACGGTAGTCTCGCCGGTCTCAGGATTCTGATTTTTAACCCACCTAACTTTCCGCTTGTCGATCCTCCACCCCTCGAAACCGACCACCGTTCCTTTGGCCATGGCCTCAAACATCTCCCAGATGAGTTTTTTGTCATCTTTGTTCTTATATGCCGAAGCTTTTAACAAAACGTTTAGAACTCGTTCCCTGACTTTGGCCAGGAAATCCGTTTCATTCGTCGCCCAAACCCTCGGTTCCATCATGCTCTGAGCGAGTTTGGAAAGAATACCCATCAATTTATTCCTAGTAGTCGGACCTGCTTGGTTGGCCTGCCACCATTTCTTGTGGGAGGGCCTCTCCTTAAACTGATTGATGCGCTTAACAGAATCTTCTACATACTCCTGGAATGACCTGTTCCTGAAGAAGGAAAACGATTGGTTCCGCGTCGTTCTCATGTCATAAAACCGCGAGACCACGCGACTCGCCACGTCACGCCGTTCGTTAGATTGCAGTCTAACCTTGACTTCAGTTTGCTGCTCTCCGGTTATCGGACTCTTAACTTCAGGCATTGGATCCCTTTAGATGATTTCAATTTCGCCCGTCTGTAACAAAAGCGTCCCGTACTGCCCCTTGCCACTTTCCTGTTGGATATCGACAGTAGTCCGGTTAGTGGCCCTGGCCATCGTAATCCCACGGAGATCGTCGCTGGAAACAATGTAAACCCTCCCGCGGTAGCGAATCCGCA
>Ga0209417_1004206_pt1 | contig 17573 bp, 9 predicted proteins | sample RifGroF2_FD_184002 | JGI IMG/M metagenome (GOLD analysis project Ga0209417, IMG submission 184002) | Groundwater microbial communities from Rifle, Colorado, USA - Groundwater F2 (SPAdes) (version 2) | ecosystem: Environmental > Aquatic > Deep subsurface > Groundwater | place: Rifle, Colorado... | reverse complement strand
AGGTTGAATCCGGTTGCCGATCATTGATCCCTGATCACCGATCACCGACCGAAGAAAACCAGAAAGTCTCGTAGCTCAGTTGGTTAGAGCACTACACTGATAATGTAGGGGTCCCCAGTTCAACTCTGGGCGGGACTACAAGAAGAAAGTTAAGAGTTTAAAGTTTAAAGTTAAAAGTTTACAAATAGCTTGAGACTTCAAACTTGAAGACTCGAAACCCCAAACTACGCTGGGGGATTAGCTCAGTTGGCTAGAGCGCTAGATTTGCATTCTAGAGGTCAAGGGTTCGACTCCCTTATTCTCCACATTTTTTCTGCCGAAGGCTTCTGGTTTACGGCAGGATATATCCGCCTAAGGTGGACGAACAAGAGTTCATTGACATATTGGAAGAAAGTATAACAATTTTTTTTTGCTGGTGTAAGAGCACCTAAAAAATAGGTTAAGAAAGTTACTAAGAGCGCACGGTGAATGCCTAGGCTCTCAGAGGCGATGAAGGACGTGATAAGCTGCGATAAGCTTCGGGAAGGTGCAAATAACCTTTGATCCGGAGATTTCCGAATGGGGCAACCCACCATGTTGAAGGCATGGTATCCGACTTCGGTCGGAAGCGAACCCGGTGAACTGAAACATCTAAGTAGCCGGAGGAAGAGAAAACAATAGTGATTCCGCAAGTAGTGGCGAGCGAACGCGGAACAGCCCAAACCAACGTTGTTACGGCAAAGTTGGGGTTGTAGGACCAAGACATAGGACAATAGATCGATAGCAGAACCTATCTGGAAAGGTAGATCGTAGAAGGTGACAATCCTGTATGCGAAATTGATTTATTACCTTATTGGTATCCTGAGTAGGGCGGGGCCGGTGAAACCCTGTCTGAATCAAGCGGCACCATCCGCTAAGGCTAAATACTCCTGAGAGACCGATAGTGAACCAGTACCGTGAGGGAAAGGTGAAAAGTACTCCGAACAGGAGAGTGAAATAGTACCTGAAACCGTGCGCTTACAAGCGGTCGGAGTCCGCCTTAGGCGGATGACGGCGTGCCTTTTGCATAATGAGCCTACGAGTTACACTTCTCTGGCAAGGTTAATCCTGAAAACGGGAGGAGCCGAAGCGAAAGCGAGTCTGAATAGGGCGCTTAAGTCAGAGGAGGTAGACGCGAAACTTGGTGATCTACCCATGGCCAGGTTGAAGGTCCGGTAACACGGACTGGAGGACCGAACCAGTTGACGTTGAAAAGTCTTTGGATGAGCTGTGGGTAGGGGTGAAAGGCCAATCAAACTGAGAGATAGCTCGTACTCCCCGAAATGCTTTTAGGAGCAGCCTCGGGCACGAGTCTTACAGAGGTAGAGCTACTGATTGGGCTAGGGGGCTTCACCGCCTACCAAACCCTGACAAACTCCGAATGCTGTAAGATGATACCCGGGAGTGAGGGCGCGGGTGCTAAGGTCCGCGTCCGAGAGGGAAAGAACCCAGATTACCAGCTAAGGCCCCAAAATATATGCTAAGTTGAACTAACGAGGTCTGATTGCAGAGACAGCTAGGATGTTGGCTTGGAAGCAGCCATTCATTTAAAGAGTGCGTAACAGCTCACTAGTCGAGCGATCGGGCATGGATGATAATCGGGCATAAGCATATTGCCGAAGCTGTAAATTCTACTTTTAGTAGAGTGGTAGGGGAGCATTCCAGTCTGCGTTGAAGGTGTGTCGTAAGGCATGCTGGAGCGTCTGGAAAAGCAAATGTAGGCATAAGTAACGATAATGCAGGTGAGAAACCTGCACACCGAAAGACTAAGGTTTCCTGATCAACGCTAATCGGATCAGGGTTAGTCGGGTCCTAAGGCCAACCCGAAAGGGGTCGTCGATGGACAACGGGTTAATATTCCCGTACCAGCTTATACTGCGATGAGATGACGGAGTAGTGAAAGGTCCGCGTACTGACGGAATAGTACGTTGAACACTGTAGGTATAGGATGTGTAGGAAAATCCGCACGTCTTGCTAAAGGTGGATAGTACCACAAGCCTTCGGGCGAGTGGATAGTGACCCTAATCAGGCTTCCAAGAAAAACCTCTAAGCGTCAGGTATAAGCTGCCCGTACCGCAAACCGACACAGGTAGTCGAGGAGAGAATCCAAAGGTGCTCGAGTGAATCATGGCTAAGGAACTAGGCAAAATAACCCCGTAACTTCGGGAGAAGGGGAGCCACCCTCGGGTGGCCGCAGAGAAATGGCCCAGGCGACTGTTTATCAAAAACACATGGCTTTGCTAAATTGAAAGATGATGTATAAGGCCTGACACCTGCCCGGTGCCGGAAGGTTAAGAGGAGAGGTTATGCGCCTTTGGCGCAGAAGCTTATAATTGAAGCCCCGGTAAACGGCGGCCGTAACTATAACGGTCCTAAGGTAGCGAAATTCCTTGTCGGGTAAGTTCCGACCTGCACGAATGGTGTAACGATCTGGGCACTGTCTCAGCCATGAGCTCGGTGAAATTGTAGTAACGGTGAAGATGCCGTTTACCCGCAACGGGACGGAAAGACCCCGTGCACCTTCACTATAGCTTAACATTGACATCGGACACGTGATGTGTAGGATAGGTGGGAGACTGCGAAGCAGGGCCGCTAGGTCTTGTGGAGTCAACCTTGAAATACCACCCTTTGCTTGTCTGGTGCCTAATCCGCCTAAAGCGGAAACAGTGTTTGGTGGGTAGTTTGACTGGGGTGGTCGCCTCCAAAAGAGTAACGGAGGCTTCCAAAGGTACCCTCAGTACGGTTGGTAACCGTACGTAGAGTGTAATGACACAAGGGTGCTTGACTGTGAGACCAACAAGTCGAGCAGGTACGAAAGTAGGGCATAGTGATCCGGTGGTTCCGCATGGAAGGGCCATCGCTCAAAGGATAAAAGGTACGCCGGGGATAACAGGCTGATCACTCCCAAGAGCTCACATCGACGGAGTGGTTTGGCACCTCGATGTCGGCTCGTCACATCCTGGGGCTGGAGAAGGTCCCAAGGGTTGGGCTGTTCGCCCATTAAAGTGGCACGCGAGCTGGGTTCAGAACGTCGCGAGACAGTTCGGTCCCTATCTGTTGTGGGCGTTGGAAGCTTGAGAGGACCTGACTTTAGTACGAGAGGACCGAGTTGGACAAACCTCTAGTGTACCTGTTGTGGCGCCAGCTGCATCGCAGGGTAGCTACGTTTGGACGAGATAAGTGCTGAAAGCATCTAAGCACGAAACTCACCTCAAGATGAGGCTTCCTTTAAGGGTCGTTAAAGACGATGACGTTGATAGGCTGCAGGTGTAAAGATGGCAACATCAAAGCCGAGCAGTACTAATTACCCGTAGACTTTTTAATCATAGGAACCTCTTATATAAGCAAGAAAAAAATTATACTTTCTCCCTTTTGTCATTGATTAATTATCCAACCAACCGGATAGCTAATCTATAAAGACCTTTGGGTGACTATTGCGGCAAGGTCCACCTCTTCCCATTCCGAACAGAGAAGTTAAGCCTGCCTGCGCCAATGATACTGCCCCTGTGGTGGAAAAGTAGGTCGTCGCCAAAGACCCAAAAAAGCTTGTCCCAAATAGGACAAGCTTTTTTTTTGCCTGTCAGATAAGTCATTCACAAAAAACCCAGCACTAAAAAGCATTGGTTTTTTGTGGTAAGGTTATTGTACTGGTGATCGCATATTGCGTAAATTTGACGCGAATAAATCACATGTGAATTTGAACCGACCTACTTTTTTTCAGAACCTGATTTCCCTGGCTCTTTTCGGGCTCCTTTGGAATATGATTCCACTTCATGCACAAGAAGTGATTATACCCGACACCATTACCGAAACAACAACATCTAAGGCACCTGACTCCATTGCTGATGTTTCGTCCTTACCAATTATTGATTCACTCGAAGTGAATTACTTTCTATCCTCATTTGAAAACCTGAAACTTGGAAAACTACACCCTTTCGATACCACCATTACCTATTTTCAACAATACGATCCCCTTACTTACCACAACAAACTTTATTCCACGCTCAGCAACATAGGCCTGGCCGCAAAAAATCAGGTATTCACTCCTACCCTGACCCAAGGCTACTCAACCGAAATAGAATCGTTCAATAGCTATCTCCTCACCAATCAGGAGGTAAAATATTACGAACTGAAACAGCCTTTTACCGAACTGTTTTATGTGATGGGCTCGAAAAAGGAGCAAAACTTAGGGGTTGCATTCGCCAGAGAAATTTTTAAAGGATTTAAGTTTGGCTTGGATTTCGCCTTAAACAGCTCTCCCGGCCCTTACAAAAACAGTAAATCAAACGATAGCAGAGTCTATTTTACTGCCATGTATCAAACTCCAAACAAACGATATGGAGTGCTTGCCAATTACCTCCGCAACAAGTTGGAAATGCAGGAAAACGGAGGGATTGTTTATGATAGTGTGTTTGAACAAAACCTTGAAACCGACCGCAGGGTAATACCTGTTAACCTGAACAATGCCAAAAACCTGGTGAAGAACTCAGGAGTTTATATTGAACAGTATTTTAACCTGTTGCGTCCTCTTAACAAAAAAGGTAACCACTCACGAAAAATAGATGCCGGAAGTATTTCACATTCATTTCAGTACGTGAGAAACCAATTAATTTATACAGATGCGGATACAACAAGTAACTTCTATATTGGCCACCTCCCTCCCATCGATTCTGTTTCCACATACGATTCGATTTACCAACAAAAGATCAGCAATACCCTCAGATGGTCGAGTTTAGGCTATCAGGAATCCCCCGAAGAAAAGCACTTTTATTTGTACTTTGGCATTACCCAAAATCACGTGATTCAATCATTCGCATACGATTCGGTAAACAGTACCTACAACCAACTCATTCCATTGGCTGGAATGGGCATCAACATTGGGAAAAGTTTTTACCTGAATGTAGATACCAAATTTGTAACAGGTGACTGCAACGGCGGTGACTATCAATTATCAGGTCGGTTAATTCAATTTCTGGGTCGAAAGGATAAAAACATAGGTGAATTTTCTGCTGACTTAACGCTCTCTAATAAAACACCTGAATGGTATTTTAATAAATACAACAGCAACCATTATCGCTGGAACAACAGTTTTAAAAAAGAACAGTATTCTATTTTGGGGGCCAAATATTCATACCGGGACATAAGTATCGGAGGGAAATTTTATACGTTCGCAAATTACTCCTATTTCAATGATTCCATGCAGCCTTCACAAATTGAAAAGGGAGAAACGGTCATGCAGCTTTTCGTTGAAGGCACCATTCCATGGAGAAGTGTAGGAGTAAACACTCGCATGGTATATCAGGAAACCAGTCAACCAAACCAGATCAGGCTACCAAAACTCACGGGAACCATGGACCTGTATTTCAAACATACCATTTTCAAGAAAGCAGCTACCCTTAAGACAGGATTTCAGATTACCTATTTTACTGCCTATTATGCCGATGCTTACATGCCTGAGTTGAGGGTGTTCTATTTACAAGACGAAAAAAAGATTGGAAACTATCCTTATGTTGATTTTTATGTGACCCTCGTTGTAAAACGTGCACGCATGTTTTTTAAATGGGCTCATCTGAACGGATATCTCAACGACAACCGATACTTTTCAGCTCCTCATTATCCTTCACGCGATGCCAGGTTATATTTTGGTGTCAGTTGGAGGTTTCACGATTAGTTCATCCCACGTTTTTCCTTTATCGAATCATAGGCGGCATTCAACTGCATAATTTTCTCCTCCGCTGCTTTTTTAACTTCTTCACCTAAATGCGCCACCTTGTCAGGGTGATATCGTTTAGCCAGTTCACGGTAAGCCTTTTTAACTTCCTCATTGGTGGCTTCCTGATTGATCTCCAAAATCTTATATGCACTATCGGTATCCTTGATGAACATTGCTTTTATGGAATCATAATCGGGGCGGTTGATTCCCATGTACGAAGCGATGGAGTCAATTAATCCGATCTCGTCATTCCCGGCTTTCCCATCTGACATAGCCACGCCAAACAAATATTGCAGCAACATCAACCTGGAGCTATAGTCCATGTATTGTTTTATCTGCAAACTCATTTCCTGCACATTAAAATCCTTTTTAACAATCTCACCCAGCATTTGAATGTACTGTGTGGCTCGTTGGCTTCCGAAATTATGAAGCAAGAACTTTTTAACAAACTCCAACTCACCTCTGGTTACTTTTCCATCTACTTTCATCACGGCGGCTGTCAGAACCAACAGGCTGGCTACAAAATCACCTGAACCTGCTCCCCCCCCGGTTGGCCGATTGATGGTTGATCCATCGAACATTGAGCCAAATACAAAGCCCAACAAGCCACCAATTGGCCCTCCAAAAGCCCAACCAAGTCCACCACCTATCCACTTACCATAACCACCTCCGGGCCGACCTTTCGGTACACCACCCGATTGTTGATAGGGACCGGAATCGTTGTTGCCGGCATGCTTTTGCGAACCACCTGGATCAGTTGAAGAAGTCCCTGAAGATTGGCTTTTGGGTTTTTGCCATTTCATGGCATAATAAATTACGATTCCTATTAGTAACAGAAGAAGCAAATATTTCATTGAGTCAATTTTAAATAAAAAAAGGCGCAACCATTCAATTACTCCTTTTTATAAAATGTAATGCAGGATATTATGCAATCAAGTATTCCTGCTCCTCAAAACTGATACCAAACCCTTCCAGTTCTGTCAGAATGGGCTCATAAATTTCCTTCTTAATGGGTAGCTGAATTCCTGTTTGATTAAACTTACCGGTCAGCAGTAGTTTTGCGGCAATGGCTAAAGGGGTGCCAACGGTAATGGCCATGGCCGTTTCTTCCTGGTTTATTCCCAGGACTGCCATTGCAGAAACAATCATTTTTTCTTTTCCATTCAATTTAAATTTAAACTCATGCTGCATCACGATCATATCCTTATCTTCAGGATCCATCGACCACTTTTCTTCGAGTAACTTTTGTAATATTTGAGCAGGAGTTGCATTTTTTAAACCAATCTTGCGGTCGCTAAAAATACCCAACCATTTTAGCTTTTCAAATACGATGGGATCAGCAGCATTTGGGCAATAATCCTGGAGTTTGATCTCAACAGGCACATCCGGCTGATATTTTAAAAAAGTATTGATGAACTCCCGATAGCTCATGTTTTCAGAGTTTTCCATCCGGTAAGTATCATCTGTACAACCCAAAGTCACAAACACATTCCATGCTTTTGAAAAACCAGGTCGTCGCATGGTTCCCCTAAACATCGAAGGAATGTCCTTTAGGTCGTATATTTCGCGGTATTTGAGCGAATCGCGATTTGGATAAATTTCAAAATCACCATATTTTAAAACCCTCCTGTTCAGTATACGATCGAAAAGCCGGAAATAAGGAATATATTTATAACGGCCATTGTTGATATACTGCGAAACACCAGTACCGGCCATTACTACATTGCGTGGATTCCACGTAAACTTATAATTCCATGGGTTGTTATCATATTCCGGCGCCACCAATCCTCCTGTAAAAGAGTAAAATGAGGTAACTTCGCCACCTTCTTCCTTAATTCTGTTGATTACCTTCATGGCCGACATGTGGTCGATTCCCGGGTCAAGTCCCAACTCCATAAAAACGGGAATCCCTGCTGCCAGGATCCGGTCTTCGAGCGCCTTAATTTCATCTGTGACGTATGAAGCAGACAGCATGGGCTTTTTGAACTCGATGCATTTTTCAATCACCTTGGCATGTAAAAATGCAGGCAACATTGAAATTACAACATCCACCTCTGAAATGATTTTTCTGCTTTCGGTTTCGTCAGCTATGTCAAAATGAATGGCTTTTCCCCTGCTTTCCTGTCCCACTTTTTCATGGGCGGCATTTTCACTAAGGTCGCCAACAATTATTTGCCAATCATAAACAACAGCATTTTTCAATAAATACTTGATCAGGCTGATGGTGGACAAACCGGCACCTAAAATCAAAACTTTCTTCATCATTTTTGGATAAATTAATTGACTAATTGGATTAGGAAGGTAATTCTATTTTAAAAATTCATTTAAATATTGATAATCAGGAGTTAACTCACCATGAAATAAGATCATGGCCCGTTTTAACGGGGCGGGAATCCGGAGATTCTCAAAAGGCACATCGAAATCGGCTGAAGCCAGATCGGGAATAAAGCCCACCAGAGCATCAGAAAATGTTTGTGAAGCCTCGCGGGGCAGTTCGCTTGGAAGAATATCGACTGCCATGACAAGAACGCCATCGCCTTTAAATCCCATGGTTGGATTGCGTGTATGCGGATTATAAACAAAAACAGGATCCTCTATAACAGTTCCCTTATGGGTACATTCAATGGAGCCATCCGGATCACAGGTAACATCTCCGATCACAAGTAATTTGGGTTTCGGATTCCTAAACATCACTTCCAAAAAGTCCTTGCTGACAATCACAGGATAACGGTCATCCCAATAGATGCAATTCATTAAAATGGTCAGGTGAGGCAGGTATTTCTCAAACTGGCTTTCAAAAAGTTCCGGTTGATCATAGTATTCCTGAAGGACAAAACTCTTTCCTTTTTCAATCGGTACTGAGAGATCTTCCTCCTTAAATACAACTTTGTAAATCAAATTTTTATCAGGGAAACCGCTGGTTGAATATTGAAGCAGTTCGGCAGGTGAAATATTTTTCACCTGTAGTATGTCAAGTATTTCCTGAACACCATGACTTACATTTCCATAACCCGTAATCCCAACAACAACGGGTTTAATTACATCAGGTAACCCATTTTGAGCTATTTCCAGGGCAATTTCAGAAATGACGGCTTTTGCTTCATCCAAAGACTGATAATGGTGTGTTTGTTTCAGTTTTAAAAAGGGGGTTATAACGCCAAACTCCTTCCACCGCTGACCAGCTGACCACAGAGAGTTGATCATACCGGCCAATCCGGCAAAATGGCCGAAGAAAATTAGCCTTTTCCCATTTTCGTCTGTAATTCTCTCGTAATCAATCAGGTTAGAATGGTGTTCCATCATACTGCGCAACATGGGCATATTGTATTCCTGCCCCTTAATCGTATGGCTAAAAAACAGATAAGTCCTGTTCTCTTTAAAATAATCGATGGGCATTTCCTTCACCCCTAAAATAATATCAGCCTCAGGCACCTGATCCACGAGCCGGGCACCCACTGCCTCATACTCCCTATCAGAAAATATCCGTTTGGATGATTTTCTTACCTCAAACTCCAAACCCAGGTCACGAAGGGCTTTTACATGGTCAGGGACGAGGGCCACACGACGTTCCATCTTATATTTATCCTCGAACCTGAGTCCTATTTTATGCTTTACACCCATTTTATTCCTTCTTTTAAGAGACGGCAAACTTAGGAAATAAAGGCGTTTCTTCTCCTTATAACCATTAAAAATTAGCCCAATATCGCAGGCCTGTAGTACGGATTACTGTTTATTCAAAAAATGTTTTACATAGGTATTGATAAATCAAAAGATGCAATCGTTTTCATACAGGTATATCACCGTTCATCATTGATGAATTTTACACTGATAATTTATTCGCAGATTACCTCACCTATTCGCTACTTAAAACCACCAATTTTTGTACTTTTGCCTCCTCTGAAAATGACCGTTAATTTAACAAAATCAAATAAAAATGTCAAAAAAAAAGCATGTTTACCTGTTTGGCGACCGCAAAGCCGATGGTAATGCAACCATGAAAAACCTTCTGGGCGGCAAAGGTGCCAACCTGGCTGAAATGAATTTAATTGGTGTGCCGGTACCTCCGGGATTTACCATCACTACTGAAATTTGTACGTTATACAACACAAAAGGAAAAGATGAAGCTGTTAAAGCCATCAAATCAGAAGTAGAACATGCTGTTGCCCAACTGGAGCTCATCATGGGCACGAAATTCGGGGATAAAAACAATCCACTCCTGGTTTCCGTTCGTTCGGGGGCACGTGCCTCGATGCCCGGCATGATGGACACCGTATTAAATCTGGGTTTGAATGATGATGCCGTGGAAGGCATTGCCAGAAAATCAGGAAATGCACGTTTTGCCTGGGATTCATACCGTCGTTTCGTACAAATGTTTGGTGATGTGGTGCTGGGAATGAAACCTGTATCAAAAGAAGATGCCGACCCCTTTGAAGAAATTATCGAACACCTCAAGGAAGAAAAAGGTGTTGAACTGGATACAGACCTCTCGGTTGATGACCTTAAATTATTGGTAAAAAGGTTTAAAGAAGCCGTAAAAAAACAAACCGGACATGATTTTCCAACCGATCCCTGGGAACAACTTTGGGGATCGGTAATGGCTGTATTTGATAGCTGGATGAACCCCAGAGCTATCTACTACCGTAAAATGGAAAAAATCCCTGACGAATGGGGCACTGCAGTAAACGTTCAGGCCATGGTTTTTGGAAACATGGGCTTAAATTCTGCCACCGGGGTTGCATTTACCCGTGATGCCGGAACTGGGGAAAACCTGTTCAATGGAGAATATTTAATTAATGCTCAAGGCGAAGATGTGGTGGCCGGAATCCGTACACCTCAACAAATTACTAAAATAGGATCGCAACGTTGGGCCGAATTGGCACAGGTTTCAGAAGAAGAACGTGCTACACAATACCCTTCGCTCGAAGAATCGATGCCATCCATGTATAAAGAGCTTTTCGACACACAAAACCAGTTGGAGAAGCACTACCACGACATGCAGGACCTGGAGTTTACTATCGAAGATGGTCGGTTGTGGTTGCTTCAAACCCGCAATGGAAAACGCACCGGCGCCGCCATGGTTAAAATTGCTGTCGACATGCTCCAGGAGAAGCTAATTACCAAAGAAGAGGCTTTGATGCGTGTTAATCCTGAAAAACTGGACGAACTTTTGCACCCCGTGTTTGACAAAATTGCCCTGACAGAAGCTACCGTCATGGCTAAAGGATTACCTGCCTCCCCGGGTGCCGCCACCGGACAGATTGTTTTTCATGCCGAGCATGCCGAAGAATGGGCTCTACAAGGTAAAAAAGTAATTTTGGTCCGCATTGAAACCTCTCCCGAAGACCTTGCCGGGATGAATTCCGCCGAAGGTATTCTCACCGCCCGTGGCGGTATGACTTCGCACGCCGCCGTTGTCGCCCGTGGAATGGGCAAATGTTGCGTATCAGGTGCAGGAAGCATTAAGGTGGATTACAAGGCCAAAACCCTCGCCATGAATGGAAAAACATTTCATGAAGGCGATTTTATCTCCCTCAACGGGACTACAGGTGAGGTTTTTGATGGAATGATTAAGACTGTCGAGGCAGAATTAAGCGGCGACTTTGGTAAATTGATGAAACTGGCTGATAAAAAAGCCAGGATGTATGTACGTACCAACGCCGATACCCCAAATGATGCCAGGGTAGCCCGCGAATTTGGTGCAAAAGGAATTGGCCTTTGCCGTACCGAGCACATGTTTTTTGGAGACGAAAAAATTATCGCCATGCGTGAAATGATCCTCGCGGCTGATGAAGCAGGACGACGCGTTGCTCTTGACAAACTTTTGCCCATCCAGCGAAAAGACTTTGAGGGTATTTTTGAAGCCATGCAGGACCTGCCTGTGACCGTTCGTTTGCTGGATCCGCCATTGCACGAATTTGTTCCCCACGATGATAAAGGCCAACAAGAAATGGCAGAAGTCATGGGAGTAAGTTTAAAGGTGATCAAAGAAAAAATTGAAGACCTCTCAGAGGTAAATCCCATGCTCGGACACCGTGGTTGCCGTTTGGGAAACACCTATCCTGAAATCACCGAAATGCAGAGCCGTGCCATTATCGAAGCAGCCCTGGATTTAAAAAAACGTAAAATTCATGCTCATCCCGAGATCATGATCCCATTAACAGGAACCCTGGCCGAATTAAAACTTCAGGAACAAATTGTTAGAGATACCATTCAAAAGGTATTCGACGAACGTGGAGAAAAGATTGATTTCATGGTAGGTACGATGATTGAAATTCCACGTGCGGCCCTGATTGCAGACAAAATTGCCGAATCAGCCGAGTTTTTCTCCTTTGGAACCAATGACCTCACCCAGATGACCTTTGGTTATTCGCGTGATGATGCCGGTAAATTCCTCCCCATCTATATTGAGAAAGGGCTCTTGAAAGAAGATCCTTTCCAGGTACTTGATCAGGAAGGTGTTGGGCAACTCGTCGAGATGGCTGTTAAAAAGGGCCGCAAGACCCGTAAAAAAATCAAACTGGGTATCTGTGGTGAGCATGGTGGAGAACCAAGTTCTATCGAATTCTGCCACAGAACCGGCCTTGATTATGTAAGTTGTTCACCTTTCCGTGTGCCAATAGCTCGTTTGGCAGCAGCTCAGGCTGTGATTGTGAACAAGAAAAGCTGGAAACGTAAACACAAATAAATCATTAATTTTGATATTTAAGCCAATGTTACTTTGAAAATTGTAGCATTGGCTTTATTTTTGTCCATTAAATTCTTAATATTTGTAATATTGCACACGATTGCATCATGCTATTCAGTAAAAATCGCATCAAATTGAACATCTTGCTTACCAATTCATTTATCAATAATCCCAAATAAAATTATTATGGCAAAAGGTTTAGAGAAGATCAAAGCCTCACTCGAAAGTTACGGCATTACCAACGCTGAAGAGATTATTTATAATCCTTCCTACGAAAGACTGTTTGAAGACGAAACCAAACCAGGTCTGGAAGGCTTTGAAAAAGGCTTTTTAACCGAACTTGGTGCAGTAAATGTAATGACCGGAAAATTTACCGGACGTTCGCCCAAAGACAAATACATCGTACTTGACGATAAAACGAAAAACACTGTCTGGTGGGCTGAACAAACAAAATCCGATAACAAACCCATTGACGCAGGTACCTGGAATCACCTCTATCAGCTGGGCGCCAAGCAATTGACCGGCAAAAAACTTTATGTAATAGATGGGTATGCCGGGGCAAATCACGATTCGCGTATTAAGGTTCGCTTTATTATGGAAGTAGCCTGGCAAGCTCACTTTGTGAAAAACATGTTTATTCGTCCCTCTGAATCAGAACTGGAATCATTTGAACCGGATTTTGTCATACTCAACGCGTCAAAGACCACCAATCCTGATTGGCAAAGCATGAAAAGAGCCGATGGTCTCCCATTTAATTCGGAGAATTTTATCGCTTTCAACCTGAGCGGTAACCGAGCCGTTATTGGCGGTAGCTGGTATGGTGGTGAAATGAAAAAAGGGGTATTCTCTATCATGAACTATTACCTGCCACTCAGAGGAATGGCCTCCATGCATTGTTCGGCCAACGTGGGTAAAGATGGCGACACGGCCATTTTCTTTGGTTTGTCAGGAACAGGAAAAACAACCTTGTCAACCGATCCAAAACGGGCTTTAATAGGCGATGACGAACATGGCTGGGACGATGAAGGAATTTTCAACTTTGAAGGTGGTTGCTACGCAAAAACAATCAACCTGGACAAAGACAGTGAACCAGATATTTTCAAAGCGATCAGAAGAGATGCACTACTTGAAAATGTCACCGTTGATGAGAATGGAATAATTGACTTTAATGATGGTTCTGTTACACAAAATACACGTGTCTCCTACCCTATCTATCATATCGAAAATATTGTGAAGCCTGTATCAAAGGCCGGTCCGGCCAAAAAGGTTATCTTCCTTACGGCCGATGCCTTTGGCGTGATGCCACCCGTTTCGATCCTCACACCTGAACAAACCAAATACCATTTTCTGTCAGGATTTACTGCCAAGCTGGCTGGAACAGAAGTTGGTGTAACTCACCCTGTACCTACTTTCTCAGCTTGTTTTGGAGCTGCCTTTTTATCGCTTCACCCGACCAAATATGGTGTAGAACTTGAGAAAAAGATTGTTGCCAATAACGCGAAAGCCTATCTGGTAAACACAGGATGGAACGGATCAGGGAAACGTATATCCATTAAGGATACCCGCGGAATTATTGATGCCATCCTTGATGGATCGATCGAAAAAGCAGAAACAAAAATAATCCCGATTTTTAACCTGGAAGTGCCTACTTCGCTTCCCGGGGTTGACCCTAAGATTCTTGATCCCCGCGACACCTATGCTGATGCCGCAAAATGGGAGGAAAAAGCCAGGGAACTTGGAGAACTGTTTATCAAGAACTTTGAACAATATACTGATAAAAAAGAAGGTCAGGATCTGGTTGCTGCCGGACCACAGTTATAAACCTTGTATTAAATCCATTAAAAAGGCTGTCGTGAATATCCATGGCAGCCTTTTGCTTATTTCAGATCACTGAATCCGGGTAAAAGTTTTGTTAATAAAAGTCTGAAAATAGTATCTTTGAATACATATTTCAAACTGAATGTTCTATGTCTATTATTTTTAAACACGCCAGGCAACTGGTGGTTGAAATTGACGAATTTATAAACACGGCCGAACAAGGTGTGCTGGTGTTTAAAGAAGGAGTACTCAACTACCTGAACAACGAAAAGGAATCGTTTGCGGATAAGATTTCCGATATCGACAGATTGGAAGCTGCCGCCGACAGGCTTCAACGTAAAATTGACGATGAGGCGTACCAACATTCATTGCTTCCTCAGAGTATCAGCGATGTGGTAAGTATGCTCGACCGAGTGGATGAGCTGATAGATATTGCTAAAGATAATTTATACCTGTTTGAACTGGAACTTCCGTTTTTTCCTGAAAACATACGCAATGAATACATTCGATTAACAACCACGTCGGTAGAAGCAGCACTGTGTGTAATTCCTGCTGTACGCACTTACTTCAGGGAACCGGTCCAGGTAAGGGATATGCTGTCGAAGGTTTACTTTTATGAAAATGAAACCGATAAAATTTCACGGAGCATAAAACGAAAACTATTCCATGAGATGCATGAACTTGATCTGGCTCAAAAAATACATCTGCGCTATTTTGCATTACATATCGAATCCATTTCGGATAAAGCTCAGGAACTTGCCGATGCATTATCCATTATGGCCCTGAAAATAAATATATGATTACCCTGCTTTTTTTAACCAGCGGCTTGTTTTTAGGTTGGTCACTTGGGGCAAACGATGCTGCCAACATTTTTGGTACTGCTGTTGGTAGTCGGATGGTCCGATTCAAATTAGCGGCCATTATTGCCGGTATCTTTGTCATTATTGGCGCCGTGGCACAGGGTGCCGGCGCGAATGACACGCTGGGCGATCTGGGTAGCGTGAGCACCCTGGGCGCTGCATTTACGGTGGCGTTAGCGGCAGCACTTACCGTTTTTTGGATGACCCGGTTAAGTCTTCCGGTTTCTACCAGTCAGGCCATCGTTGGCTCCATTATAGGATGGAATTTCTATACCAACAACCCTACCGATCTGGGCGTCCTTACTAAAATTGTAGGCACCTGGATTTCAGGACCTATATTGGGTGGGGCTTTTGCCGTGTTGTTGTTTATGTTGCTTCAACTGGCTACCCGAAAAGTAAGATTACATTTGATATACAAGGATGTCATTACCAGGGTTGGATTGGTAATCGTCGGAGCCTTTGGAGCCTACAGCCTGGGAGCCAACAACATTGCCAACGTCATGGGGGTTTTCACACATTCCATTCAACTAACGCCACTGGATTTTGGTTGGTTGGTCATTGGCAGTAAACAGCAATTGTTTTTCATCGGTGGAATAGCCATTGCCATTGGAATAGCAACTTACTCAAAACATGTTATGAATACCGTGGGCAAATCGCTGATGCCGCTTACTCCTGAAGCAGCCTTGATTATCGTGTTGGCCCAATCACTGGTTTTGTTTATATTTTCATCTCAAAACTTATCGAACGCTATAGCCTCCATTGGCCTGCCTCCCATTCCTTTGGTCCCCGTATCAAGTTCACAGGTGGTCATTGGCGCCATTATCGGAATAGGACTATATAAAGGAGGGCGGGAAATAAAGTTGAATATTCTTGGGAGTATCAGTCTGGGCTGGATTGCAACTCCCATCGCAGCGGGTATTTTGAGCTTTTTCATGCTGTTTTTTATGAACAATGTTTTTAAACAAGAGGTTGGAAGTATAGAAATAAAAAGGATTCTTCAGTCAGAAACCGAACAGGATCCCCTCCAAAATAATGACCCTAAAACCTATCATCCCGGTTCTCTGCAAAACGATTCATTGGTTAACCACTAATTAATTTAAACTATGTTAAACATTGCACTATTTGGCCCTCCCGGGGCAGGAAAAGGGACTCAATCAGAGTTTCTGATCGGAAAATATAACCTGTTTTATATTTCGACCGGCGATATACTTCGCAAGGAAATCGCCGAAGGCTCTTCTCTGGGTATCGAAGCTCGATCGATTATCGCTTCTGGCGGTCTGGTTTCGGATGAGATCATCGTTCAGGTTATCGAAAAAACCATCCAATCGAACCCCAACGCCAATGGTTTTTTATTTGACGGATTTCCAAGAACCTATATTCAGGCCTATATCCTAGAAGGATTGATGATCAAATTAAACACCTCGCTTAATTGCCTCATCAGCCTCGAAGTAGAAGAAGAAATTTCAGTGCAACGGCTTCTGGACAGGGGTAAATTATCCGGACGATCCGACGACAACGAAGTTGTGATTAGAAATCGCTTACGCGAATATGCCGAAAAAACCCTGCCGGTACTCAACTTCTACAAAGAAAAGGGAAACTACTCCGCAGTAAATGGCGCACAAAACATTGAGAAAGTGAGTACCGACATCGAAGCCATCGTTCAGCTTGAGCTCAGCAAAAGCCTGATGAACATTGTACTCTTCGGATATCCCGGCTCAGGAAGGGGATCGCAGGGTAAAGCGCTTGCCAGAACATACGGGCTTGAGTACCTTGCCACAGGGCCTATGCTGGAACAAGAAATCGCCAACAACACGGCCATAGGCCAACAAATTTCGACCCTTTATGAAGGCGGTCAATTGGTGCCTGACGAAATCGTGGTTAAATTGATCGAAAAAAAACTCGAAGGTTCGAAAGGAGTTAAAGGATTCATATTTAAGGGATTTCCACGTACTTTAGTGCAATCGTATATCCTTGATGGATTGCTAAAAAAACACGGGTCTACCATTTCAAAAGTAATTGAAATTGAAGTTCCTGCACTTGAGCTTATCAGGCGATTGGATGCCCGGAGCAAAACCTCCGACTGCATGCCTTACGACACCAGTACGGAAAAAATAGTGAACCGTTTGCAGGAACATGAAACGAAAACAGTTCCTGTAATTAATAAATACAACCAGCAGCACGGCGTTGCAAAAATAAATGGGGTCGGTAGTTTTGATGAGGTCAACAACAGACTGTGTGCAGAAATTGAAAATGCTTTTAAAACACTTTCAAATAATTAGTAAATAATGAGTCCGGTCTAAAAAGGTAATAGAACGATTTCAGCCACTTTTACCCCTCCCTGCCTGCCGGCAGACCAATGTCAATTAGTTAAGCTATTCTAGCGACTAATATTGTCGGGGTATTGCTGTTAGAGGTGTCAATTTTTAATGCCAGGATGAGTTCTTCCATTATTATCGAGAGTTAATGAATCATATCGATT
>Ga0209417_1004205_pt1 | contig 17578 bp, 9 predicted proteins | sample RifGroF2_FD_184002 | JGI IMG/M metagenome (GOLD analysis project Ga0209417, IMG submission 184002) | Groundwater microbial communities from Rifle, Colorado, USA - Groundwater F2 (SPAdes) (version 2) | ecosystem: Environmental > Aquatic > Deep subsurface > Groundwater | place: Rifle, Colorado... | reverse complement strand
ACGTCGATGGTCGATTGATTTCTACTATTAGGTATGATCAGCCTAATAATCATCTGCCTAATCTTACGGTGATTATTGATGGATATAGTGCATTGACTGATTCTCTTGGCATGTTTTCTGTTCAGGTGCCTGTTGATAGCCATGCTGTTGCTCCGTTTTATGGTATGAGTCCTTGGCATCGTAAGATGGACATTGTTGATCCAAGCATCTGGACAAGAAAGAAACATCTATATGTCCGTGGAGACACCACTGATGTAATTGAGGATGTATTGACAAAAGAAGATTTTCCTGATAGTGTGATGAACTTTATGAATTATATATCTAATAGAAATGGAACAGGGGGATATGATGTTCTTAAGAGATTTATTGATAAGCCTTCTTTTTATGTTGTTGCTGATACAAGTATTGCTTGGGATAAGGAGTTTTATGATATTTGGGGTGGTTTTATTAAGGGTAAGTTGAATGATGTTTTGACAGGCAGATTATTCCCTGAAGGTTTCTTAAAAGATGTTATTATAAATTCAGGCACTAATCCTCCTATTCAATGTGATGAAAATAATGCTGTTTATACTATTACTCCTGATGCTGCGTATGGTAATGCTGTTTTGGCGACTAGTCCTTGTGCTCGAGGCCCCCCCCCGATGATTATATCGTGTATTACTAAGGTTGGAATGTATCCCACTCCTATGGATTTTGATTATATGAAGAGAGCTTTGGGTCATGAGTTGGCTTCTGGCTTGGTGTATATGCCTAATAGGTCTAATGCTTTAATGAGTTGGTATAATCTTGGTAATCCGTTGAATCCTGATCCAACTAATCCTACTCAGACTGATTTGCTTATCTTGCGTTATGTGTTTTCAAGACCTACAGGAATGGATTTTCCTGATGTTGATTGGGAGCGTTCTCCTAAGAATCCTATCAGTGTCCCATAGTTTCTTTTATTACTTTGTAATGGTTAAATTTTTAAATTGTTTTGTTTTTGTGTTTTTTTATGGGTAATTTGTTAGATGATTTTGTTTATTCGTTGAAGAAGGTTGCTGTTGTTGCGTATACGGCGTCGCAGTTGGCTTTTCCTGTTTTTGCTGGTGATGTTTCTTTATCTGGCAGGGTTGTTAATTCTCATGGTGTTGGTTTGTCTAATAAGAATGTTGTTTTGTTTTTGAATAATAATGAGAAAAAGTTGAATGGCGTGACTAATGCTGATGGTGTTTATGTTATCCCTTTTACTCCTTCTGACGTTAGGCACGAATATTTTTTGCCTGAAGGATATTCTGTTTCTAATAATTATCCTAATCCTTTTAATCCTGCTACTAATGTTAATATTACTCTTCCTGAACGTTCTAGGGTTGAGATGAAGGTTTATGATATGTTGGCTCAAGAACTTGGCACTGTTGTTGATGGAGAGTATGATGCAGGTGTTCATGGTGTGAATGTTGATTTAGAAGATTTGGTTTCTAGTCCTTCTCAGGGTGTGTATATTTTAAAGACTGTTATTAATGATGCGTATGCTAATGCTAAGAAGATATTGTTTTTAAGAGATTCTCAACATGCTGGTAGTTTTAATTTTGGTGGTGTTTCTTCTAATAATTATTTTTCTAAGGTTTCTTTGCAGGATGTTGTTGATTCTATGCATGTTAATGGTAGGTCTATCCTGCCAACTTCAAAATCTCTTGGTGTGATTATTTCTGGTGATACTGATCTCGGTGATGTGGTTGTTGATTCAGCATTCAATGTTGATGGAAAGGTCATTTCTACTATTAGGTATGATCAGCCTAATAATCATCTGCCTAATCTTACGGTGATTATTGATGGTTATTCTGCTGTTAGTGATTCTCTTGGTAATTTCTCTGTTCAGGTGCCTGTTGATAGTGTTGTTCCTCCTCCTTTTTCTGGATTGTCTCCTTGGCATCGTAAGATGGATATTGTTGATGAGAGCATCTGGACTAGAAAGAAACACATCTATATCGATGGTGATACATCTAATGTCATTGAAGATGTCTTGACAAAAGCAGACTTTCCAGATAGTGTAATGAACTTTTTGAATGAATTATCGTGGAGAGATAAGGGAGGATTGTATGATGTGATTATGCGTTTTGTTGATAAGCCGATTTTTTATATTGTTGCTGATACTACTCAGGATTTTGGTAAGAATTTTTATAATCTTTTATCAACGTTTGTCAGAGGAACATTGAATGACCTTACAAAAAGTAAAAAATATCCTCTCGGGTTTTTAGAGAATGTTGTTATTGAGACCGGTGTTAATCCTCCTGCAGATGATACTCCTAGTTATTATGTTATTAAGACAAGTATGGATTATGGAAATGCTTCTGCACTTACTGGTTCATTTTCTATTCATCCTGATGGTCAGCCTTATGTTTTTGTTTATGCTCAAACAGTTTTTGGTATTTATCCTCAGCCCGAGATAAATCAAATAAAAAGATTGATGGCCCACGAGTTATGTTCTGGTTTAGTTTATATGCTTAGGTCTGATGATTTGGTTAGTATTTTTAATTTTGGTCCTCCCTTGTCCTCGGCAAATCCTTCTAAGACTGATACATTAATGTATCGTGCAATGTTTTCTAGGGATAACGGTGTTGATTATCCTGATCTTGATTGGTCTAGGTCTCCAAAGAATCCATGGATTGATGATCCATAATTATCTTATTTAGTTTTTCTTTTGATAACAAATATTTTTTATTACAATTTTTGTTATCTTATCATCAATTATGCATTATCGTAGGGAAATACTTTTGGGATAACACAACATTCATCGAAAATCATTAACTTTTTAAACTTCAATATTTAGGAATACATATCAGACATTAAAGGGGTAGAGGTTGTTTGTTTTTGTGGTTAGAATCCTAGTCTGTTCATTTCTAATTCGTAGTATTTGTGTTTGTCTAGGAATAGTTCTATGAAGTATCCTTTCTTTTCCTTTGTGAGTATTGCTCTTAGGTTGCTTCCGATTCTTTTTACAAACCCTATTATTTCCCTATCAGTTTTTGATTGAATAGGGTTAATTTTGAATTCTTTGCATGCTTTAACCCAATTTATAACTTCCTCTTTTTGGGTATCTTTTAGGTTGTCAAAACATTTATTGAAGTGTCCGTCAAACCTTACATCATATGCTAAGATGCCTTTTATTATTTTTCTTGCTTCTTCATGTTGCAAGTGAAATCACCTTTGAGTATGTATCGATGTATATTGATAGATTATTTGCTGTTTTATATTCTTTTGAAAGCTTCTTATAATCGTTGATCTGTATCTTGAGTTTTTGTTTTAAAATCCTTTTGTTATAGCCTAGTATTAATGAATTAATAAATGTATTGGACAGTATATCTAGATTATTGTGCATGAGTTTCTCTTTGATTTTGTATAATTGTTTAGGATTTAGGATAATCCCTTTAGAGGCATACTCTGTCTGTAATATGAAATTCCTCAGATTCTTTAAATGATCCTCTTTGTTAAGTATCGCGTTAATAAGCAATTCGTAGGTTTGCAGGATGTCATTTAATGCTATATTAAAATCTTTTTTTTTGGCATGTTTGAAGTTGCTTATGCTGATTTGTGATATAGAGTTGTAGAATAATGATTCTAATGTAGATTCAGGTAGGAAGGTTACATGTATCTTATTTGACTGATAATCTTCTTTTGTATACTTTGTGAATATAAATGCGTCAATATCATTATACTCTTTATTGAATAGGAATGATCCTGTTAATAGAATTTTTTTATTTTTATGTTTTCTCTCTAATTTGCCGAGTATCTTTATTGCATATTTTATACGGTTTTCAATGATAAATTCCCTGCCTTGGATATCTATTTCGCTGATATTGAAGAATGCCATCATTGCCCTGATTTTCGGCTTTATAAACTTGTAGTAATATGTTTTTTCATTATTGTTAAGAGATTTTTTCTTCAGTCTCTTCTTCAGAATATCAAGCTGCATTTCTGTGAATATCCTGCCTTTAAACAGTCGCGTATTTTTTTCTATCAATCCGAGATCTATAAGATTTTCCATTTTATGATATTGTAATATCCTTTATTTATATAAATGTTTCGATATTTGTAAGCATTCTTTTTTGTTGTTACCGTTTAATAGTTAAGAACTGTAAACTTTTTAAATATCGGTATCTGGGGATATTATATATCAGTCAATAAAGGGGTAGAGGTTGTTGTAGAATTTTGTTATGATGTTTTTTATTTGCTTTGTTCATCTTTCTTGTATAGTATTTTTATGAGTTCTGTTGTGTTATAGACTGTTATTTTTTCTTGTTTTTTGAGTGCTTTATCATTTGACCATAATGGACAGTGCAGTTTTAGTGCTAGTGCAATGTACATGATGTCGTCTTGATCTGATGTTATCTTTTTTGCTTCTGGGATGTATTGTTGTATTTCGTTTTTTGGTATGATGGTTATTATCTTTTTTAGTAGATGTATTATTTGTTCTAGTTCTTCTTTTTTTCTTGAGGTTTTTTCGAGTATCTCTTTTGTATGTTGTTCTATTTCGAGCAGTACATACTCTGGGGCATAGAGTGTTATGCTTATATCTAGTATGATTTCTGTTGTTTTTGATTCTTTGATTAATGCAGCAAATATTATGTTTGCATCTATTATGAGGTTCATTTCCTGTATCGCTCTGCCACTTTCTTGTTGACTTTTTTTCCGAGTATTAGCGCATCTTTTTCTGTCATCTTACTTTCTCTTGTAAATTCTTTGAATTTATGTAACATTTCTATTCTTTCTTGTATTGCTGTCCTTGCTACAGCGCTCCAGTTCATTTCTGGGAATGTGTCCATGTTATTTTTTAGTTCTTCCGGTATGGATAATGTTAGTGTTGCCATATTATTTCCTCCTTTATATTAATTATTTTATGTGTATTATGTGCAAATATTTAAATATTGTGGTTTTGTTAGGGATTTTGCTAAATGTGAGTTGTTTAGGCACAAATTTTACTATTATTTGACTAAATTTAGATTTTAGTATGACTTTTATTAAAGTACAGTTAAACTTTAGTAATATTTATAAATGCGTACTGTTCTATACGGATTATGTATGTTGAAAGAGAATTAAATATACGGTTTAAGAAATTATTGCAAATTTATCGGATAATTGCAGTAGTTGGTCCAAGACAATCAGGAAAAACGACTTTTCTTAAAGCACATTTGCCAGAGAATGCTGGTCATCTATTATTTGATGATCCGGACATTAGAATGATTTTTGATGATGATATAAAAAAATTTGAACAGCAATACATTGAAGGAAAGGAATTGGTTATTTTAGATGAGGTGCAATATGCCAATAGTCCTGGACAGAAACTAAAATATCTTGCAGATGTTGGCAGAAAAATATGGATAACGTCATCATCAGAAATTCTCCTGAGTAAGAATGTGTTAGCATTTCTGGTTGGCAGAGTTTCGATATTAAGACTTTACCCTTTTAGTATTACAGAATTCTTGAAAGCGAAAAACATCAATATTACTACACGACAAATCATTGAAAGGGAGATAGAAGAACATATTAGATACGGCGGATATCCGAAAGTGGTGATTACTTCAGATGTTGAGCTGAAAAAGATTATTCTTAAAGATTTGTATGAAACAATGATTCTTAAGGATATTGCCAGGGCATTTTCGATATCTGATATTAACTCATTGGAAAAATTCACAGAATACCTAGCAATAAATAATAGCGGTCAATTATCATATGATTCAATAGCTCAGACAATAAAAATCTCTTTCCAAACTATAAAGAAATATTTAGATGCAATGGAAAAAAGCTATTTTATCACGGTAATAAGGCCATTTTTCACTAATAAAAACAAAGAATTATCCAAGCAGCCTAAAATCTACATGTTGGATACAGGATTAAGGAATATCATAGTTAAGAATTTTGATGTAGATGGAAAAAATTTTGAGAATTATGTACTTACAGAATTGATAAAATCAGGATACACTCCAAAATATTGGCGCACAAAGACAAAGACAGAAGTGGACTTTATTATAGAGAGAGATAATAAAATAATCCCTATTGAAGTGAAACTTACAGAAACAAAAACAGGAAAAGGATTAAGGTCATTCATAGAAAAGTACAAGCCGGAGAGAGCGTATATTGTAATATTAAAGGGAGAGAATAAAACTTTGCGAGCAAATGGCTGTAAAATAAAATTCATTAATGTGATTGAATTAAAAAAAGAAATTTAAAGAGCATTAGTAGTTGACATAAGTAACGTTATCACCTAGCGAACCGTTGATATAATATCTGACAAAAAATAACTCGATATAACATCTATACAACATCTGTGTGAGCGTGATAACGTTAGAACGAAAGTTAGGTCAATTACTAATTATTTCTGTTGTTACCTTTTAATGGTTATTGACCGTAAACTTTTTAAATTGGTGTTTCTTTGTTGTGTTTATGATTAAATTGTTGGATTGGATTGTTGATAAAACAGGTAGGATTGGGTTGTATTTGTTTGCTGCTTTGCAGTTAGCTTTGCCTATGAAGTCTTTTGCTGGTGATGTTTCTTTGTCTGGTCGTGTTGTTGATTCTCGTGGTGTTGGTTTGTCTAATAAGAATGTTGTTTTGTTTTTGAATAATAATGAGAAAAAACTTAGTGGTGTTACTAATGCTGATGGTGTTTATGTTATCCCTTTTACTCCTTCTGACATTAAGCATGAATATTTTTTGCCTGAAGGATATTCTGTTTCTAATAATTATCCTAATCCTTTTAATCCTAGTACTAATGTTAATATTACTATTCCTGAACGTTCTAGGGTTGAGATGAAGGTTTATGATATGCTGGCTCAAGAACTTGGCACTGTTGTTGATGGAGAGTATGATGCAGGTACTTTTGGTGTGAATGTTGATTTGGAGGATTTGGTTTCTGGTATTTCTCAGGGTGTCTATATTTTAAAGACTGTTATTAATAATGAGTATGCTAATGCTAAAAAAATATTGTTTTTGAGAGATTCTCAGCATGCTGGTAGTTTTAATTTTAGTGCTTCGAATAATTATTTTTCTAAGACTTCTTTGCAGGATGTTGTTGATTCTATGCATGTCAATGGTAGATCAATCCTGCCAAAGTCAAAGGCTCTTGGTGTAACTGTTTCTGGTAATACTGATTTGGGTGATGTGGTTGTTGATTCTGCTTTTAACGTCGATGGTCGATTGATTTCTACTATTAGGTATGATCAGCCTAATAATCATCTGCCTGGTTTGACTGTTGTTATTGATGGTTATTCTGCTGTTTCTGATTCTCTTGGTTATTTTTCTGTTCAAGTGCCTGTTGATAGTCATGCTGTTGATCCATGGTCTCTTTTGTCTCCTTGGGATCGTAAGATGGACATTGTTGATCCAAGTATTTGGACTAGAAAGAAACATCTATATGTCCATGGAGATATTTCTAATGTTGTTGAAGACGTCTTGACAAAAGAAGATTTTCCTGATAGTGTGATGAATTATTTGAATAAAGTTTCTGATAGGCAATATCCTGGTTCGTATAGCGTTATTAAGCGTTTTGATTTGAGACCTATTTTTTATATTGTTGCTGATACAAGTATTGCTTGGGATAAGGAGTTTTATGATATTTGGGGTGGTTTTATTAAGGGAGTAATGAATAATGTTACTAAGAGCAGAAAATATCCTAATGGTTTTTTGGAAAATGTTATTGTTAAGACTGGCCTTAGTCCTCCTGTTGAGAATACTCCTGGTTATTATGTTATTGATACTAGCTGGACTTATGGCAATGCAGTTCTTACGACTAGTATACATAGCGAACATCCTGATGGACAACCTATTCGCCCGGTTTATGCTGAGACTATTGTTGGTATGTATCCTACACCTATGCCATTTTATTATATGAAAAAAGCTTTGGGTCATGAGATAGGTTCTGGCCTGGTGTATATGCCTACCAGGTCTAATGATTTGATGAGTTGGTATAATCTTGGAAACCCGAATTATCCTGATATTACCAATCCTACTAAGACTGATACTTTAATGCTTCGTTATATTTTTTCTCGAGATAATGGTGTAGATTATCCTGATCTTGATTGGAGCAGGTCTCCGAAGAATCCTTGGATTGATAATCCATAATTATATAATTCAAGTTTTTCTCTTAATAATAAATATTTTTATTAAGATTTTTGTTATAATCAATTGTGTATTATCGAAGGGAAATACTTTTGGGATAACACAAATCATCGAAAATCAGTAACTTTTTAAATATCGATATTTAGGAATGATATGAATGATATATATCAATCATTAAAGGGGTAGAGGTTGTTGTAGATGAAAAAGTTGTTGATTGCTGTTTTATTTATGTTAGTTTTGTTTATATTTGCTAATCTTGCTTATGCTTTTACTGCTGATGGTGCGTGTCAATATCGGTGCAGTGTTGGTCCCAGCGGTCCTTATGGAGGACAATGGTGTTTCAATGGCATGGTTGTTGTGTGTGATGGTGAATGTTATATAACTTTGGGATTCCAAGGTGATGCTTGGTTTGAAGTTGATCCTCCGTTTACTGGTTATTGTTCTACATATTGCTGTGTTCAACATTTTGGTTCATCATCTTATTGTGGAACAGGTTCAGATGATAATAGTTGTTATAGTAGTGATGGCAGTAGGCAGGTCTCACCTGTAAGTCCTTTAACTGGTTGTGGTAATGGAAAAATAGATTCTGGTGAGGGATGTGATCTTGGTTTGAAAAATGGTTTCTGTCCTTCTACATGTAGTTACACTTGTCAGCTTCAGTCATGTTGTACTCCAGAGTCATGTAATGATAATAATCCTTGTACTAATGATTATTGTTCAGATGGCGTTTGTACTCATTCTAATGTTGCTTCTGGTACTGAGTGTGGTGGTACAGTTTGTATGGAGTGTCGTTCTGGTAGTTGTACTCAAGTGACTGATATGCAACAGGATGCTAGTGGACCTTATAAATGTGAAGGAACCTGTAAGATGTGTTTTGATAGTGAATGCATTAATCAGCCTAGCAATCAAGATTATTTTAATCAATGTAATGGTGGTTTTACTTGTTCTGGCGAAAGTATTGTTAATAATAATGTTTGTAACAGTGGTGGTTCTTGTGGTTATGCTGTTACTACGTGTTCTGGTAATTGTAATAGTAAGTGTGTTGCAGGACAATCAAGCTGTAAGGATACTGCTAATGGTTTTGATGATTATAATATTTGTTCTGGCGGGTTGACTTGTAGTGGGCAGTCTATTATTGATAATAGTTTTTGTGGTTCTGGTACTGGTTGTGGCTATTCAAGTGGTTCTTGCAGTGGCGGAGAGAATAGTCGTTGTGATTCTGGTTCTTGTGTGAATAAGTGTGGTAATGGTGTTAATGATGATGGTGATGGTTATGTTGCTGATTCTTGTGATCCTGATTGTGGCACTTCTCAATGTACTTCTGGAACTTGTTGTGATACTTCTACTTGTACTTATAGGCCTCCTGATGATTTGTGTGGTGTCTGCCAGACATGTTCTGGCTCTAGTGCGAGCTGCTCTAATGTACCTAACAATAAGGATTTTTGGAATGATTGTAGTAGCAGTTTCAATGCCTGTTCAGGCTCCTGCCAGCGTACTGGTCCTGATGGTAATTGTGATGGCTTAGGCAGTTGTAAGTCTTCTGGCAATACAGGCAATATTGCTTCAGGAAATGTTTGTACGGGTGCAGGATTGCAGACTGCTTTGAGTTGCAGTAATTACTGCTCTGCAAGCGGGAATTATTGTTCAGATACTGAAGATATCGTAAAGAATGTTTATTCATGCTCTGGCTCTGGCACTTGCTCTAGCTCAGGCGGGTTGCAATGCGCAGTGCAAGATTGTTCAGGTACGAAGCCTCATTGTTCTGATGGTTCTTGCGTTCAGTGTACTTCTGCTTCTCAGTGTGCTGATGATGGTAATCCTTGCACGACAACTCAATGTACTAGTGGTGTTTGTTCTTATCCTGCTGGCAATGCTAATGCTGTGTGTCGTGCTTCTCAGGGTGCTTGTGATCTTACTGAGGTGTGTTCTGGTTCTTCTGCTTCTTGTCCTTCTGATAGTAAGAGAAATAATAAGTATGTTTGTCGTGATGCTGATGGTGAGTGTGATCTTGCTGATTATTGTGATGGTACAAATAATGCTTGTACTTCTGATGCTAAGAGTACTGGTCGTTGTCGTCTTTCTGCTGGTGTGTGTGATGTTTCTGAGTTTTGTACTGGTTCTTCTAATACTTGTCCGGGTGATTCTTTTTTAGGTTCTTCTACTACTTGTCGTGCTTCTCAGGGTGCTTGTGATCTTACTGAGGTGTGTTCTGGTTCTTCTGTGAATTGTCCTTCTGATTCTAAGCGTTCTTCTTCTTATGAGTGTCGTGCTTGGGCAGATACTTGCGATCCTGAAGATTACTGTGATGGCACTAATAATAATTGTCCTAGTAATTATTATTTAACAGGTGATTTGTGTGGTGTTTGTCAGACATGTACTGGCTCTAGTGCGAGCTGCTCTAATGTAGGTGCTAATACTGATCCTTGGAATGATTGTAATAATGGATATTCGTGTTCTGGGGAATTGGGTGAAACTATTTATAATAATAATGTTTGTAACAGTGGTGGTTCTTGTGGTTATGCTATTACTACGTGTTCTGGTAATTGTAATAGTAAATGTGTTGCAGGACGATCAAGCTGTTATAATACTTTAGATGGTGAAGATCCTTATAATATTTGTTCTGGTGGATTGACTTGTAGTGGACAAACGAGAATTGATAATGATCTTTGTGGTTCGAGTACTAATTGTGGTAGCATAATTACTCCTGATTGTGATCCTAGTGCTGGAAAAAAATGTGTAGCCGGACAATCAACTTGTGCAGATATTCCTCTTTGGTGTGGTAATGATTTAATGTGTGGTGATGGTAATGATTGTACTCAAGACACGTGTATTAATCCTGGGACTTTGACTGCTTATTGCTCACGCTCTAATGCTGCTTCTGGTACTGATTGTGGTGGTGTTGTGTGTAAGCAGTGTAATGGTTTGGGTTCTTGTGTTGCTATGACTGGTGTTCAGGATAGTTCTGGTGAGCAGACTTGTACTTCTACGTGTATGAAGTGTGATGCTGGCTCTTGTGTTGCTCAAAGGCCGTATGAGGATCTTTTTAATCAATGTAGTACTGGTGCTCTTGGCTCTGCTACTTCTTGTAAGTCTCCTATGTGTTCTGGTTCTGGTGCTTCTTGTGGTATTCTTGATTCTTCTAATGTTTGTCGTGGTGCTGGTAATGATTGTGATGCTGTTGATTATTGTACTACTGGAACTTTTGCCTGCTCTGGGGATTCTAAGCAACCTGCTAATACTGAGTGTGGTGATGGTGCATGTAATCAATGCAATGGCTTGGGTTCTTGTGTTGCTATGACTGATGTTCCGGATTCTTCTGGTGATGTTAGATGTGATGGCACTTGCAAGAAGTGTTTTAAAGGTGATTGTATTAATCAGGCTTCTGGCCAGGATCTTTTTGGTGATTGTATTGGTAATTGTGATGTGTGCAATGGTGCAGGTGGTTGTGCTGCTAGTCCTAGCTTATGTGCTGGCACTTGTGATGTCTGTTCTGGTGGTGGCGTGAATTATAATTGTGCTGCTGATCAGTCTTTATGCAGTGCCTGTAAGGATTGTTCTGGCTCAGGAACGAGTTTCAGTTGTTCTAATGTTGCTAATAATGTTCAGGATGATTCTGGCACTGCTTGTAATTCCTTATGTAAATATTGTGTTGGAGGCTCATGTGTTAATGTTGGCACTGGTTTAGATATTTCTGGTGATGATCAATGCACTAATGGTGTTTGTACTACTGGATTTTGTAGCGGTGGCGGCGCTTGTCAGTTTACTGTTGACGGTATTAATGATGGTTGTTCAGGAAGTCAAGTATGTACTGGTGGAGTGTGTACTGGTTGTGTATCTGCTCTTGATTGCCCTGATGATGCTAATCCATGCACTACAAAGGGTTGTGTTGCTGGTGTTTGTACTTATCCGGCTGGCAATGCTGGTACTGAATGTCGTGCTGCTCTTGGTGAGTGTGATATTGCTGAATCCTGCACTGGCTCATCTACGTCATGTCCTGTTGATTCAAAGAAAGTTCTTGGTACTGACTGCTCTGGATTATGCAGGTCATGTGATAGTGCTGGCAATTGTGTTGATACTCTTGCTGGCTCTGATTATCAGAATGAATGCACTGCAAGTTATACTGCATGTGCTGGTGCTTGTCAGCGTATAGGCCGTAGTGATTCCTGTGATGGTTTTGGCAGATGCGATACTCTTGGCGAGAATATTGTTGCAGGAAATGTATGTACAGGAGCAGGAGTGCAGACTCCTCTAAGCTGCAATAATTTCTGCTCTGCCAGCAGTAATTTTTGTTCTGGAAATGATCTTGTGAAGAATGTTTATTCATGCTCTGGCTCTGGTGCATGCTCTGGCTCTAATGCCTTGCAATGTGTTGTTACTGCTCTTGGATGTGCAGATTGTGTTAATAATAGTGATTGTTCTAATGCTCCTGCACCTGTATGTGCTGATGCGACTCATAGGACGACTTATTCAGGCTCATGCTCAGGAAATGCCTGCTCTTATACCCCGACTACTACTGCATGCCCTGGTGCTGCTCCTTATTGCTCTGATGGCAGTTGTGTTCAATGCAGCCAGCCAAGCCAGTGTGATGATAGCAATCCATGCACTCAGGATATTTGCAGTGCTGGCGTATGCTCTAATCCTGCTGGCAATGCAGGGACTGAATGCCGTGCTGCTGCTGGTGTATGCGATAAGCCTGAGACTTGTACTGGATCTTCTGCATCCTGCCCTGCTGATGCAAAGTATGGGGTAAGTGATAATGTTTGTGGTGATTGCCAATATTGTACTGGCTCAAGCAATTCCTGTACTAATGTTTTATCTGGCGCTGATCCTTTTGGTTCTTGTATTGGCAATTGTGATGTGTGCAATGGTGCAGGTGGTTGTGCTGCTAATAATAATAATTGTACTGGCAATTGTGATGTCTGCTCTGGTGGTGGTGTGAATTATAATTGTGCTGCTGATAATGCTAGTTGTACTGGCAATTGTGATGTTTGCTCTGGCTCTGGCACTGCTTTTAATTGTGCTGCTAATAATAATGCCTGCACTGGCAATTGTGATGTCTGCTCTGGCTCTGGAACATTATTCAATTGTGCTGCCAATAATGCATTATGTTCAGGCAATGATGGTTCGTGTGCATGCTCTGGCTCTGGTAATGTTTTCAGCTGTTCTGTATGCTCTGCTCCAAGTGTTTGCTCTGGAGGCAGTTGTGTCGGCTGCTCTGCTGATTCTCAATGTAATGATAATAATGATTGTACTCAGAATAGGTGTGTTGCTGGCTTGTGTGATTATTCTCTTCCTGCTCCTGCTAGTACTGTTTGTCGTAATTCTATAAGTGAGTGTGATGTTGCTGAATCCTGCACTGGCTCATCTACGTCATGTCCTGTTGATGCAAAGAAGTCTCTTGGTAGTGATTGTTCTGGATTATGCAGGTCATGTGATAATGCTGGCAATTGTGCTAACACTATCAGCGGTTTGGATTATCAGAATGAATGCACTGCAAGCTTTACTTCATGTTCTGGTGCATGTCAAAGAACTGGTCCAAGTGATTCTTGCAATGGAGCAGGAGCATGTGATACTCAATTAAGCAATATTGCTGCAGGAAATGTATGTACAGGAGCAGGAGTGCAGACTGCATTGAATTGTGGAAATGCCTGCTCTTTTAGCGCTGAAACATGCTCATTCCCTGATCTTGTAAAAACATCATATGGTTGCAATGGTGCTGGAGCATGCACTTTTGCAGGAAGTTCCTGTGTTTCTAGCCCTCTTGGCTGCGCTGAATGCACTATTGATAGTGATTGTAATGCTCCTCCTAATGCTATATGCTTTAGCAGCTCTATCTTAACAACATACTCAGGAAGATGTGCTAGCAGCAATTGTACTTACGATCCTGTTAATACTGCCTGCGGATTAGGGGAATCATGCACTGTCCAGTCAGGTGTTGCATCATGCTCTTTGCATTGCAGCAATGGAGTTATTGAGCCAGCATATGGTGAGGAGTGTGATGATAGCAATCTTAATGATTTTGATGGCTGCTCTTCAAGTTGTAAGCTAGATTCAAGCATTAATAATGCTCTGGTATTTCCTTTTGATTGCCATGGATTGAATGGATTGTATTGTGGTGTTGGCAATACTATAAGGATTAATATTAATTTTGCTCCTGTCCAAACTCCAAGGATTGTCCAGACTGATTTCAGGACAGCTGATAGCAGCTGTGTCATTGAGTATTCTGGCGGTGATATGCAAGGCATGACTTATTCAGGTGCTGTGTCCTCTCCTTTTAATTATAATTATGTTATTCCTCCTATTCCTGAAAAATGCATGGGAAAGAACCTGACTGTTTATGACACTGCATTATATAATACAATCACTGACCCTAGGAGCAATTATTATTCTGGAGCAAGTACAGGGATTGTTTTGGATGGGTGCTGGCCTAATGTTTTCAATCCTTATTCTGTCGGAGGAATCAATCCGGGGGTTTCTCTTATCAATAATAGCAATGGATGCTATTATGCTTCATGCGGCAATTATGTCTATAAGAATATTGTCACAGGCATTAATCCTTCAACACATTCTGGTTATGTTACTGTTCTTAATACAGCTGGCAGCACAGTGACTTTCTCTTGTGAAAGAAGTGCTCCTGATGGTGTTTGTCCTGATGATTTTGTTTATAGCGGCGGTTGCGGAGAATCTTTAGGTGTTTGCAATTTTGGCTATGCATCTGGCGGAGAAAGGGATTATGATTGCCTGGATAAGATTCAGATGAAATGCGGTGTTGTTAATGCTCCGAATGGATCTGTGGTGAATACATGCATTGAGGATTCATCAGCTAATGCTCCTTGTGATAATAGTAATGATTGCGTATACAAGATCACTCCGCTAAACACTCTCCCAGCATGTTATGGACTGAACACTAAGATTATGGATGATGACCACCTTATTGTTTGTTCATTGAGCAATACTTGGTGTCCTGATGGCTTTACTTTCAATGGAGTCTCTTGTGTTTTCAATGGCAATGAATGCACTATAAGTTGTCCTAATGCAACAACATTATATTCATATGGCGCCCTAACAAAGGAGAGGCTTAAGGAGAATCAGAATATTAATGCAGCATGGCATGATTATGTTTATAATACTGGCTGTTTCCTGATCAATAATGTTACTGGCAGGAGAAGAGGTTATTGTGCTGTAGCAAAGTCCTGGCCTCATCCTATGCTTGGGATTGTTCCTGTGTTTATGAGCGAGGTTACTACTGATTTCTGTGAGGATTATTGGGTTGATGATATATGCGGAGAGCAGAATTCTACAAATTATCTAGGTGGTGATGGAACGATTGTTCGCTGAATCTCTATTATTCTTGACCAAGAATACTTGTATGGTCTGGCAGTATCTTTAATAAATCCGTGCATTGCCAATGCATACTAGTTTGTATTGATATGTCAGAAATCGCTTAGGATAAAACTACGGATTTTAATCCATAGATAATCCTGCGATTTCTGAGCCCGAAGAAATACTTTGTATTTCTTGGGCGCAAGAAACAACGTGTTTCTTTGCGCATGCTCAAGCCCAAGAAATCCGATGATTTCTGGGCACAAAAATGTTTCACATTTTTTGTGAACTGCACGCTGCGGACTGTTGGCAATGGAACATTGCTAACATGCTCAGAAACCTGTGTTTCTGACATTCAGTCCGTGGTTCTTGACATCTTGATATTTAGGGACATATATTAATCATTAAAGGGTTAGAGGTTGTTGCGGGTTGACCTAAAGTTGTGCTTTTATTCTATTCTTGATTTGTGTGATTGTTTTAGATGGGCAGAAATATTTTTCGTATAATTTACTCGGATGCAAATTTAAGGGTATTGTTTGTATGATATTATTTAGGCACATTTTGGCTGTGACTCTACCAATTCATTAGAAAGAAAGTTCGTGAATCTTTCTAATGTAATGGAAAGATTTATAAATGCTTCTGTTTTATTATACTCATGGTTGACTTTAAATCTATTATTAAAGAGCAACGCGAAGAGTTAGAAAGAATAATGATGCATGAGCATATTATTGATCGCGAAGCATTAATTTATGCCCAGAAATATTTATCCTATCCGAATGTTCTCGTAATTACTGGCATTCGTAGATGTGGTAAATCTATTTTTTCTTATTTGCTTAACAAAGGAAAAATTTTTGTGTATATTAATTTTGATGATGAAAGATTATCGAGTATATTTGCTGATGATTTGGATTCTCTTCTTAGTTCAGCATATGAATTGTATGGCGATGTGGAATATATTATTCTCGGTGAAATACAAAACATTAAAGGATGGGAATTATTTGTTAATCGTTTACGAAGAACAAAAAAAATTATAGTTACAGGAAGCAATTCTAACCTATTATCAAGCGAATTAGCCACTCATTTAACAGGGAGGCATATAGATGTTAAACTATTTCCTTTTTCATTTAAGGAATTCTTATTATATAATAATTTCTCTTTATCTAAAACCTATACTACCAAAGAAAAAGCGAGATTACTTCAACTATTAGAGAAATATCTCTCTCTTGGCGGAATGCCCGAATCTTATAAGTTCGGCAACCAAATACTTGTAGGAATATACGAGGATATAATAACTAAAGATATATTGCTTAGGTATAATATATCTAAAAATGCGGAATTTAAGAATTTATCAAGATATCTCATAACAAATTCTGGAACTGAAATGAGTTATAGTAGGATGGGAGAAATATTAAATGTCGGACACGTATCTACTGTTTCTAACTGGATTGCATATCTTGAGAATGCATTTCTATTTTTTAAGGTAGAGAGATTTGATTTTAAACTTAAAAAACAATATTTATCAAATAAGAAATTCTATTGTATAGATACGGGTTTAATCAATAGTATAGGATTCAAATTTTCTGAAAATAAAGGGAGATTAATGGAAAACCTTGTAGCAATAGAACTGCAACGAAGAAAAGTGGCTGATAAGACCGAAATATATTTTTGGAAGGATGCCGGAAATAAGGAAGTGGATTTTGCAATTAAAAAAGACACCAAGATAATAGAATTGGTGCAGGTAACATATGTGAATTCAAAAATAGAAATAAAAGATCGTGAAATAGAATCGTTGCAGAAAGCAAGTAAAGAACTAAAATGCCCTAATTTGAAAATCATCACATGGAACTACGAAGCAGAAATAGAAAATATTAATTATGTTCCGTTGTGGAAGTGGCTTCTGAAGTAGTTTGTTGTTACCTCTTAATGGTTAAGAATCGTAAACTTTTTAAATTGGTGTTCTGGTTTAGAAATCATAAGCAGATGTTGATTTTTATATCAAAATGCGAAATATTTATAAATAAGTTCTATTTTAGTATAATTTATGATTGCATGTTTAACCTCGCTTAATCTTTAAATCTGAGCGATTTAAAGATTGTATGAGGTGGTTAGCATGGCAAGTCAATATGTTGGTTTGGATGTCCATAAGAAGACAATTTATGGATAT
>Ga0209417_1004203_pt1 | contig 17589 bp, 14 predicted proteins | sample RifGroF2_FD_184002 | JGI IMG/M metagenome (GOLD analysis project Ga0209417, IMG submission 184002) | Groundwater microbial communities from Rifle, Colorado, USA - Groundwater F2 (SPAdes) (version 2) | ecosystem: Environmental > Aquatic > Deep subsurface > Groundwater | place: Rifle, Colorado... | reverse complement strand
TTATGCAGCTGTTTTTAGTGAGAGATAAACAGCTGCATAAATTATTAGACTCGTTACGAAGACACTGGAGAGATAATAGATAAATATTTTTAGACTTTTCTCACTTTCTGAAGACATAATGATAACAAATACCGGTACTACGAAGAAGACATTATCCAACCTGAAACATATCGCTAGGGCATGCAGAAGACCCAGCCATATAAAAGCCTGCGCCGGAGAATGACCCTTTAGAAATCTGATAAGAACATATAGAATCAAGACTGTAAAAAAAGCATCAATGATATATGTTTCCGCAGTAGAAGAAAAAAACCAGTAACCTGTTGAAAAGGCCAAGCCTAACGATGCCATAAATGACGCTTCTCTATCGTTACCTAATTGAAGAAGCAATAAATAAAATATCCCTATGCCAAAAGCTCCACATAAAGAACTGATCAATTTTAGCGACCAAACGCTGGGAATGGCAGGATTCCCTGTTATCTTTTGAACAACCTGATGAAAAGAGCGTCCTGCCATATGGTACAGAAGATGATGCGGGTTAAATAATACTGTATTTTCAGCTTGATCCACCCACATTGCATATTCTATGCCGTCATTGCCATTTGAATCAAAATGACCGTCACTAAATGGTGTAAATGTATTGGCATATAGAAAAAATGTTGCGGCAAAGAGCACTGCGGAAATAATCATGTTGTTTTTGTAATCAAATAAAGATTTCATATATGCGCAACTACTTTCTATGTATTATTAGATCATCATATTAATGTGTCTTGCTTCCCCCCGCGCTTTTCTGATTATCTGTGGGTTTACCGCTGAAAATCAGAAAAACAACCCCCTCTTTTAATAACCTCCAACTATCTGGTAAATTCATTAAATAATATAGCAAATATTTAAGGAAATGTGATATGGCAAAAGAAGGTCTAAATAAAAATTTTCTGTAAAACTTAAGCTGAACCTTTCTTAAGGTCGAATCATCCATATTGCTTAAATTAGTTATCGGATTTAAATAATGATGCTGGGAAACAATTTCTCCGCACTTATCTCGATATTCCTCATAATCTATCGAGCCTGGATATAAAGTAAAGAAATGCACCTTGACCAGGTCCGGTTTTAATTCACAGGCTAAGCGGATGCTATCATCAACATCTTTCTCAGACTCTGTAGGATTTCCGATCATAAACATAGCACAAGTTGCAATACCAATTGTTCTTGCGCTGTTAAACGTGCACTTAGATGTCTCAATCCAATCTGCTTTGGTTGATAATTTATGCAGAACATTTAGAATTCTTTGCGAGCCCGATTCAATCCCAAATAAAAGCAACATACAACCAGCTTCTTTCATTGCCTTTAACAGATGAGGTGTCACCTCATCTGTTCGAGCATGGCACGCCCATTTTATATTAAGCCCCCTTCTTTTCATTTCATCACAAAGTGACAAAACATGGTCTTTGCTTACCGTAAAATCATCATCTTCGAAAGAAATGACATTAATTCCAGATTTATTAAGCGCCTCCATTTCATCAACAACTTTAATAACACTGCGCAATCTTAATTTTTTTCCATAACTTTTTCTTACCGATGGCGAACAAAACGTACATGCATGTGGACAACCTCTGGAAGTTGAAACATATCCAGCTAATATCCGCTTTTTAAACCTCAGGGGATAGATATATGGATATTTCTTTATTTCACCTTTATCCCATTTCAAGCTAGGTAAAGCATCTAAATCATCAATCAATAAACGCTCTTGGATTTTTTGATAGTTATAATATTCTTTAATTTTTTCAATATCATTTGATTCATTTAGTCTCTTGACAAGAAAGCCAATTTCCAATTCAAACTCGCCACGAATGATAATATCAAAGGTGGAATTTAAACATAAATAAGCTTGATATCTTTCTGTAACGTCAGACCCAACAATAACAATAAAAATATCGTGATGCTTTTTTATAGATTGACATAAACTTATCCCATTTTTAAAGGCAGGAGAATCAATAGAAACAACAACAAGGTCAGCAGGCCAATTTGCAATTACTTCAAGGATAGCATCAGATAAAATCACATGAGCCAAGCAGTCTATTATTCTAACAGTACATCCTCTCTCTTGCTCCAAAATTGCTTGCGCATATTTTAAAGAAAGCGGTGGCGGACAATGCAAAGGGTGTTCAATTCTGTTTCTCTCGGAAACTCCAGCGCGTATAATTAGAATATTTTTAATTATTTTCATTAGACTTAATACAATCCCCACCTTGAAAGGTGGGGAATTCCTAGTTAAATAGTTAAACTGAAAAACTTCTCGAGTTCATCGTTGAGAGCGGTTGAAAGCCGTTATAGAAAACGATTCTAAATGTACAAACATTGTAAGCAGCGAAAACATATATGCCTTCAAGAGCCCAAAGAACGTCAATACAGTTTCAGGAACAATTATCTTATGGATCTCGATGCCGACCAGAATGTTGCATGCTATATCATGCTATAGATATTTCTTGCTTTTACGCGCGCTTTCTTGGCTTCCAATTCCATCCCTTTTTTTTCATAGGCAACGCCAAGCTGATCATAGGATTCTGCATTATCCGGATTAATTTCTAATGATTTCTTAAAATTTATTATCGCACGATCAAAATCACTCAAAGCAATGTAGTTCATTCCTAAGTTGTAATAAGCCAGCGCGTAGTTGGGGTTTATATCGATAACTTTTTTAAATCTTTCAACTGCAGCAGAATACATCCCCTTTTTATTATTAATAAGCCCAAGATAATAATGTGTCATTTGATGATCATTTTTTATGTCCAAAACATTTTTAAATTCACCGATAGCCAGGTCATACATCTTGTTATAATAATAAAGAACACCCAGAAAATACTGTGCCTTCATATTGTTTGGATCCTGCCGGATCTTTTGTTGGTACCGAGATATAGCTTGGTCAAGATAGATATCAAGTTCATTATCATTAGAAATATAGTCTGGCAATATTTCTAAAGCCTTAACCCATTGCTCTAGCGCCTCTTCAAATGATCCTTTTTGAAAGTAAACCCATCCAAGCAAGCTATAATCATCAACATCATTTGGGCATAACGTCAATAAATCGTTTATTTCGGCTATAGCGTTATCCCAGTCCCCTCTATCTTTGTAAATCTTAACCATAACAAGATTTTCATCAACTCTTGATGCAAAACGACAGGGTGGATAAGTAACAATTTTATCTAGCTGACTAACAAAAAAAAACGAGTTTACCATCAAATATATGACAAATCCCACGACTAAACCCTTATATATATTGTTTCGACTTATAAAGCTGCTAAGCATAGATGCTGTTAAGCAAATAGCCGGAATCAAACTTAACCCTGCCCACCAAAATTCTCCATACGCAGTTCCTGGAATAGCAAAGAAGCTAATAACTCCCATAAATACAGCAAATATTAAGAGCATCAACTTATAAAAATCATGTTTGATATTCCTTATTGCCCATATTGTGCCAATGAGCAAAACAATACCACTCACACCACTCATTATGGCATCTTCCCAATTAATTGTCAGACGATAATCTACCCCTTGTATAAATGATATTGGTTCTATCAAGAAAAAATTAATTGAAGTACGTCTTAATCTAAGATTTGCCAAATCATACATATATGGCTTGAAAATTAATTGAGAGCTGCCATGAAAAGCCACCCAGAATATCCAAGGTGCTAGAACAGTCGTAAATAATAATAATGAAATATAAAATTCTTTTGTCTTGAGCCAAAACCATTGCTTTTTTATGAACATCAAATATACAAAAAATGCAATAAAAAGCAGAATGCTTACCTCTTTTGCAAGAAAGGCCAAACCGCAAATTGGCCCAACCAATATCATCATCCGACGATTTTGATATCCCACTGCTTTCCAGAAAACTAATATGGCCAAGGAAACCAAAAAAAACAAAATACTATTATTTTCCGCTTTTATTGAAACGTGGATATGGAACTGATCAAAAGCTAACAGCACGATCGCAAAGAAAGCTGCATCTTCGCTTATTTCTTTCGCCAAAAAATATACTACAAGTAAAGTCAACGTTCCAAAAAGCAGATGAATAGAGCGAACTCCGAACTTCGTTTCGTTAAACATCGATATGCCAAGTTTGGTAGCATATAGATTTAAAAGCGGGTGTGTGACATAAGGATCTTCCATAGGAAGATTTAACGCATTAGGAGAAAAAGAAATTGTTTTTGCAATAAGAACGTTTTTTCGCTCATCATTGTTGAGTGTTATATTTATGATTGATAATCTTGATAAAAAACCGAATAAAAAGACAATCATTACTAAATACAGTCTGATCCTTGGTTTAATGACCAAGCCTAAAAAGGATATATCTTTATTTTTCATATGTATTTGCTTTTAAAATTTTATAAATCGCCGCTAAAACACCAGTTCGAACGTCAGCATTTTCATCATACAGGCCCTTTTCTAGATATGTAAGAGCATTTTCTTTTTTTCGCTCCCCCATTAACCATGCTGCTATTTCGCGAACAACTGGATGTTCATCTTTCGCTAGGATTTCTCCCAATAGCGGAGTAAGCGGGAAATCATGGTAGTCATCAAGCATTTCGATAACAAGTTCTCTTACGCGCCAATCTGTCTCATTAAGCAGTTCTAGAATAAAAGGATAAGCATATTCCAAATATTTGGGATCATTTTGTTCAATTAAACTCCACGCGGCAGCTATTCTTAATTCAACATCACTGTTTTGAGAAAGTATTGTCTTTAAAATATCAACCTTTTTATCATCCCCCATTATTGCTAATAATGAAGCGACTTTAACTCTAATAATCCTGTCTTTTTCATACTCAAAAGTAGTCTCGAGTATTTTCTTGTTAATAGCTATAGGGTGGTCAAATAAACTTTCGGCAACATATATCCGATACGCGGGATTCACGTGATCAGTCAATATGCGAAGTATGAATTCTTTTTTTTCCTCATCCCCAAAATGCGCCATAGACATTGCAATCATAATCCTGTTCAGCTCATCATTTTCATCATTAAACGCACGCCTTAGATCCTCAAGCATGGTTTTATCGCCAAGACGGTCAAAACATTCAGCAGCCTTTCTTCTGATCAGAACATCTTTATCCCTTAACAGTTTCAATAAATATTTCACGGAAGATTTATCGCCTGATAAACACATCCCTTCAACGGCCGCTTCTCTTACAATAGAGGTTTTATCATTCCGGGTAATCCGCCACAGATCTTCAATGATTCCCTGGTCATCCAGTTCTCCGATGACTTCGGCAACATTCATCCGAACCACACAATCTTCATGTTCAAGCTGCTTGTATAAAGTACTTCTAAGCAAGCTTAATTGATGAGTTTTGTTCTGCTTGATAAAATCGCGGTAATTTTCAACCGCTTCTTCAGGGGTGATGTTCCGGAAATCCTTGGAAGATGCGCTATGAAATATACCAACACCCAGAAAAACAGTCGCACAACAAAGCAGGATTATATTTTTTCTTTTCATATCAGCTTTTTTTAGATTCGATGTTCAGCTTAGGTTTTCTCACCATTCCGAAGAACATAAGAATTACAAAGACAGTACTCACGCAAAGTCCAAGCAAGAAGCTCAGCGGCAAATAATAGAATACGATATTGCTCTGTCCGGACGGTACTGGTGTTGCAATTAACCCCTGAAAATCATCTGCCGACACAGTTCTTCCCTTGCCTCTCACAACGTTCCACCCAGTATGATAATTTTGATTTACAACCAACGTGCCCGGTCTTTCAGCATAGATATCAACAACGATCTTGTTAGGAGAAAAATACTCAATCTCAACACGTCCTTTGGCTTCGGACAAATACACTTCTCCCTTATATTTCGGATCAGACGCAACCTGCACATTTCCTCTGGTAACATGTATGACCTCATAAGAGTCTAACAAACCGCTGTTGCTTAATAAGATAGGATATTGTGAACTGCGGCATATTTCTTCGCCGTTATCATCCAATTTAAGAAAATTTATTTTCTTGTATTTTTGGCGGAAAACATTTTCCCTTTTCATTCGGACCGGCGAAATCCTAAAGGCATTATCAAAGATAGGACCGTTCACATAATAGAGATCAATCAAAACGAATAAAACGATCAGCACGGGCAATGCTCTATTCCAGAAAATGCGTCTATTGCTACCCTTTAATAATAGTTTCTCCTCAATAAAAGAAAGTCCGTGTCCGGAGAATAGAGCAATACAGAAAACAAATATTAACATATATCGCGTTGGACATGACAAAGAATTGTATACAGGCAATCTATGTAACAACTCCCACAAATTAAACGGAAATTTATCCGCCATAGAAATGAATAAAAAGATGAATCCCGTGGTAATAAGCGGCCATTTCGTTTTAAAAGTTTTGATTAATCCTATAAGAAACAAAACCAAGGGAAATACACCAACATAAGCCCCATATTCATGCCATTCAGTCTCAAACCCCATGTTTTCAATAGTTTTAGAGCTTAACAGATCTAAAGCTGCTTGTTCTCTGCCCAAAAGCATTTTATATAGTAGAGGAAAGCCATCAGGAGCAACACTAACAATCTCAGTAAATCGAGGATATTTAAAGATAAATTCCAGCATCGGAAAAAGTTTTATTGCGCATAGTAAAAAGGTTCCGATAAAGATAAATACTAATGTTTTAACAGGAATTAGATTCTTTTGTTCAAAGACTTTAAAGAAGGTATAAATAATTAAAAACAGAACAACAATATTAAACACATCCACGCTTCCCCCAAGCAATATCAGAGCAAAGGATAAAATGGCACCTAAAACTTGCCTTGTATCCTTAATGCTTTTTAAATAATAAAGAAAAACCCACGGAACAAATGACAAAGTCAGCCAACTTGTATGACCTTCCGTCAAATGCAACACATACATGGAATTGAGCATATAGATAAAAGAGCTAAGATATGAAGACTTTTTGTTCAAGCCCAGATATCGAGACAATAAAAACATGCCAAATAGTCCGATTATCAAATGAACAATAATCTCTAGTTTTAAACCAATGATCGGACCAAAAAATAATACAAAAGAATACAAAGGTGAAAGAAATGGAGAATGTGGATGTGCTAACAACACGTTCCCCCCGTTTACGTAAGGATTCCATAAGGGGAATTGATGATATCGTAAAATCGTTTCTCTTGGAACAGCATTCCAAAATGTAAACTGATCCCAGTCCATCTGTCCCCACCAAGAAATATTCTCAAGAACAGGGAAAGAATAAACAAGTGAAACAACAAAAAAGATTAATAGCGGAACCAAATTATATTTTTTCATTAAATGTAATAGAAGGCATGAGAAACTTCTCATGCTAAGCTGCCCTATAACTTTTTAATTTAGTTTAAGGATATCACTTAGAACCTGTGGGTAAAAATATTAAAAATAGCATTGTTGTAACAGTTTGCTAGAATGCGGTTTGCGAAAACCAACAATGCAAATTGAAACAATACTAAATAAAACTTATCCTGTCAAATGATTCGTTTTTGGCAAAGTAAGTTTTTTAAATAATTTTATAGTGATTGAATCAACAGAACGTAAAAAATCTAAAGCGATATGTTCATGTTGTTATCAATCAGCACTCTCCTGTGATCATTTGAAAGAACGTCGCTTTAAATTTGTCCCCATATTGAGAATTAAAATTGAATTAAGTTCTCGGCTTTCCAATGTAGTTAATGTTTTTGTAAATATACACAGCTTCATCCTCGCCAGAAATCTCATTAATATTACTAAACGAATGCCAAAGCAGTTCTGGCCTGGTCAAGTCGTACCAATACACGTTAAGCTGATCGATTTTTTTGTAAACAACCCCCTGGGCAGCCAGTTCTTTCATTTTTATTTTTGCACTACTATCATGTGGGCCAAAAGAAATAATATAATCAGGGGCTATCTTTCCGAAAAAGTGAATATCTGCCAATTCTGAATATTTAGGGACCTTCTCATTTAACTGCCACGCATAAAGTGCTTTCGGAGCATGATACATCAATGGATAACAAGCAAAATCTGGCTCGACCCAAACAGTGTCCTTCTCATTAATATTTTTATTTATCCAATCAGAAGTGAGCCTGTAGGCGCTTTTGTTTGGGAAGATCAATTCTTTTAAATATTCGAATATCGTTGATCTTGACGTAACTAAAGTCCGATATTTACTCCACCTTGAATAAATAGGCGCATTAAGGAGCAAAGCCTTTTGAAAAATATTTGTGCTAAATGCTAATATTGCCAATAATAAAATAAACAATTTTTTTGAACTGGCTAAGGCTTCTATGGTAATGACAGTGATAAATATGCATAGTGGTATAAGAGGCGCAATATATCTAATTTCTGCAATATTATATTCATAAAAATATGTTGGAACTCCAAATCCATAAAAAGGTTTTGGGGAAAGAATAGAAATAGCGATGATATAAACTAAAATAGCAACTGGGCATCTGATAAGATTTATATTCTTTTTTTGAAAATACAGAAAAGGTGCAAGTGCAATTAAAAGTCCAGAACCAAATTCACAACTGTTGATATCTCGAAAAAACCAGAAAATTATATTTACTCTATCTTGAATCCAAAGATTAACAGGATATTGTAAAACATTACTTGTAAAGCAAAGAGTGTATTTGCTTAATAATAGCCAGCCTAAAACTAGTTGTGGGAAAAAAATCAAGGACGCTTGCCTAACGGTGAGAGGATGTTTTTTTCTGCTGAAAACAAAATAGTCGATAATTAAACCTATTAACAGAGCAAAATAAGACAAATAATTAGTACATAGTAAGAAAAATATACAAATAGAGAGCAATATGTATGTTCTCTTGTGTGAGTCTCTATTAATATATAAATAGACTATAAAAGTTGATAAAAATATAGCCGGGGCATAATAGCGACATTGACGAAAAAAAAGCATAAATGATACATTGCAAAGCAATCCAACACAGGTAAGAAGCCACGTGGTGTACGAGGCTTCACTTTTGTAAAGCCAATATAGAATTAAAGCAATTGTTAGAATCCCGCAAAGAGCAAAAGGGAACCTTGCAGCAAAGGCTGATCCAGGATTAAGCCCTACGAAAGGTGCGGCAAGATAAAATTGCAACGGCGGCATATATCTATTTTTAAGGTCTACAAGCTCATATCCTGACTTATAAGCAATTAGATTATGTCCTAGTTTTGCCGCTGTATCACCTGTATTCCAGATAGTCTGTCCAAACATGGCTGTAGTTGCTTCATCGTCCCAAAGAGCATATTCTCCTAGATTATTGAACAATAAAAATATTGCGATTAGAAGAGTACCAACAGAAAGAGATAGCCTTTTATCCAAGAGTAAAGAATTTTGCGTAATTAATTTTCGCATAGAGCACATTTTAAGTTCAGCCAATATTTCTTCCAAAAACAAACACCGTTATCTATAAAGACATGATTCGGTAAAAAAACAGCTTAATGCATTGTAAAGCATATACAAGCTTTACCCTTCGAAACTTTCTTATGCGGAGAAAATACCGTATATAACTTTTTTTAATGAATAGGTCTATTTTTTTGTTAGATGAAACATTCTCCAAATATATATCCGATTTTTTGTATGGGTATATTTTATGAAAAGAAATATAATCAGTATTTAATTTTTTAGCAAAATTAAATGTCCTTTCCCTTTCAAAATCCGTTTCATTTTTAAAGCCAAACAAATAAAATGCCAAGGTATCAATATTAAGTTTCTTGCACATGTATATCGCTTCTTCAATTCCTTTTAAAGAGGTCCTCTTGTTCGCAAGATCAAGAAATGCATTTTCACTGCTCTCTACCCCAAAATGAATAAGGGAACAGCCTGCTGCCTTCATCTTTTCTAACATTCTAATGTTTATTGCTTCTGGCCTAGTCTGACAACACCAATTAAAATCATAATTTTCTTCTATTAAAAAATCACAAACAGCTTCAACTAAGCCAACGTTTGACAAAAAATCTAAGTCTATAAAGTAGCCTGTTTTGATATTGTAACGGTTTACAGCGGAAGAGATATCTTCTTTGATTTGTGAAATAGTTTTTTGTCTTAGGCCTTCCCCGAACATGATTTTGCTGCAAAAGAGACAGTTATGTTTGCAGCCTCTGCTTAATTCAAATAATGCAAAATGATCCCCAAGTATCTCGTAATAATATTTGCTCATATCTAAAAGATGATAGGCCGGGGTTGGTAGCGTTGACATGTCTAGCTTCTTAGCAGAAGGGGTTGAAATTACTCGGCCATTCTTATAAAAAGTAAGACCATCAATTTCCTCTAACATTTTATTGCTGCAGACCTCTGAAACAATATTTTCAGGCTCGCCTCGAAGTACAGCTTTAGCCCCTGTCATTCTGAGGATAGACTCAGGGTCTTCTGTGCCATGATACCCTATTATATAAAATTCGTCCGTTACTAGCTTAACAGCGGAAACAGTGGCTATGAAGGGTTCTATGTTGATGTTGGGGCATATCCACTTATCTAAAGTAGAGGATGTTATAAAAACTTTATCGTAGCCAATTACATGCGAGGAAATTTTGTCGGGTTTTATCCTTGCTGCATGAGCATCAAGGATTTTTACAGAGCATCCCTGTTTTTCCAAAATTGAAGCACAATTAGCTAATGACAAGGGTGGCCAAATTCGATTATAAGTATGCTCCCCTTTTGTGTAAGGATAAGGCCAATATGGTTTTACTAAAAGTATTTTCATAAAATGACAAGGATTTTCAAAAACGCAAAAACAGGAAATGTTAGCTATCTTTATTTACTTGTTTTAAAAAGCTCTTTTTTTAATAAAATTATAAATATCTGCATAATATATATGGAATTAGTTAATAAACCAAGTATGAAACTGTTTTTTTGCTTTAAGATGAATGTCTTTCCGGAATTTTTAATTTTTTGTAAATATATACAGCCTCTTCTTCGAGGTTAAAATTTGTAATGTTTCTGAAAGAATGCCAGAATAGTTCAGGTCTAATAAGATCATACCAATACAGATCGATTTGTTCTATTTTTTCGTAGAGGTCTCCCTGCATAGCCAGTTCCTCCATTTTCTCACCTACATCCTTACGAAAAGGACCGAAAGCTATTATATAGTCCGGAGATATTTTTCCAACAAAATGAATATCAGGTAAGTTTGCGTTTTGAGGTATCTTCTCTTTTAATTGCCATGCATAAAGAGCTTTAGGAGCATGATACATTAATGGATAGCTTGCAAAGCCGGGCTCGACCCAGATAGTTTCTTTATTCTTCACATTTGTATTGATCCAATCAGCAGTTGTCCTATAAGTGCTTTTATTCATAGAGGTCAATTCTTTTACGAATTCCAGTATTGTTGACCTGATGGGGGTTTTAGCTATAGGTGAGCCCCATTTTGCATTATTATATGTTTTAAGCATTAATGCTTTGTTTAGAATGTTCGTGCTAAAAGTAAGTATTGCCAACAATAAAATGATCAATTTTTTCGAACCAGCCAATGTTTCAATAGTGATAACCGCAATAAATATGCATAGTGGTATAAGTGGTGCAATATATCTAATTTCTGCGAATCCATGAACAGTAAATATTCTAGATGAGCCATTTCCAAAAATTGGGATAGGCGAAAAAACAGAGGTCACAATAATGTAAACTAAAATTGCAAGCGGGCATCTAACTAAATTGATGTTTTTTTTGCGATAATAAAGAAAAGGTGCAAGAATGATCAAAAGTATAGACCCTATCTCGCAATTATTCAAATCCCGAAGATTCCAGAAAGCTATTGTTGCCTTATATATAATCCAGGATCCGAAAGTATAATCAAAGCTATTATTTATGAAGGAAAGATTGTAAATGCTTAATAAAAGGCCTCCTAAAATTAGCTGAGGAAAAAAAACTATGGAAGATTGCGAGAAAGTTAACGGCCTTTTTTTTCTTTCGAAAACAAAATAGTCCACAAATAATCCTCCTAAGAGTGCAAAATAGGCCAAATAATGAGAACATAACAATAAAAACAATAAAATTGATGACAATATGTATGCTATCTTTTGATTGTTTCTGTGAACATATAAATAAACAATAAAAGTTGAGAAAAATATAGCCGGGGCATAATAGCGACATTGACGGAAAAAAAGCATGAACGACACATTGCAAAGAATTCCGGCACAAGTGAGCAGCCAGGTAGTATGTGAGGAGCCACTTTTGTAAAGAAAGAGGAGAATTAATGTAATAGTTAGTAATCCTAAAAGAGCAAATGGAAATCTTGCAGCAAAGACTGATCCAGGATTTAGCCCTACGAAAGGCGCAGCAATATAAAAACCCAAAGGCGGTATATACCTGTTGTAAAAGCCTCTCAGTTCTTGACCAGAGGTATGAGCAATTAAATTGTGATCCAGCATGGCATATGTATCGCCAGTACTCCACACAGATTGTGCAAATAGAGCTGTATCCGCTTCATCATCCCACAAAGCATATTTTCCTAAATTAAAAAACAATAAAAATGCTGCGATCAAAATAGTCGCAATAGAAATATATAGCCTTTTATCTGAAAAAAGAGATTTTTCCATAATTGATAGTTTTTATACAGACATGAAACGATCGAAATGCTATTAGCTGCTCATCATAATATATTTTAAGCGAAGAATATCTATGGCTGACGCAAAAATCACTTTTAAACTAGCACCAGATTGTTTTCCTGCTATTCTTGGATAATGTTTTATAGGGTACTGTTTCAATTTAAAACCTTTAGAAATGGCTCCTATCAAAATGCTTGTATAAAAAACACCCGAATGACACTCTATTTTATTTATAGCAAGGGCTTCTTTCTTGAAAAGTTTAAATCCGCAGTTTATATCTTGAATTTTCACACCAAAAAATAGAGAAGCTATCTTTGAATAAGTTTTTCCAAGTATTATCCTCGGAAATGGATCCATTCGTTTTTGCCTGAATCCAGCAATAATATCATACTCGGGAATAAAATTTATGATATTGTTTATGGAATCAATCTTAAATTGACCATCAGCATCCATTAAAAGAATCAGAGAATATTTGGCCTGCTTTATTCCAGAGGTCATCGCCAGGCCATAACCTAAATTTGATTTATGAGTTATAACTGTGATTACATTCATATTATTTTGTTTGAGCTTTTTCAAAATAAAAGGAGTTTCATCGCGGCTTCCATCATCAACAATTATGATTTCAAATGGGTCAAAAACCAGATGGCTTTTTAGGAATTCTAAAGAAGAAGTAACAACCTGTTCAATGCAGCCTATTTCATTATGAGCTGGAATCACTATTGATATAGAATGTTTTTTTTGCATTATTTTGTGTTGAGACATTATGTTTCTAATACCATTTTAGGCTTTTGACAGTTATTTCAGTGTTTTCTGAAACTAATTCTTTGAACTTATTGATATCGCTCATCCCGTCTTGGGTTCTATAATGGTATGGATAAACATTTTTTGGCTTGAACTCAAGCACAGCATCGGCAGCTTGTTCAGCGGTCATTGTGTACGGTAAATTCATGCAGATAAAAGCATGATCGATGTTTTTTAAACTTCTCATCTCAGGGATGTCTTCTGTGTCTCCGGAAATGTAGATCCTTTTATCGTTTACCGTTACAATATAGCCGTTACCTTCACCTTTTTTATGAAAGTTAAGTCGTTCTTTGGTGGTATTATACATCGGGATTGCTTCAATTGTAACATTATTAAGATCATTTATATGGGTCTCTCCATTATTGATCACCTGTCCAAATCCCAGTTGATCAATAACGCTTTGAGGGCCGAGAATTGTTGTGTTTTTTTGCTGCAGAAATTTTACAACTTTTTCATCCAGGTGGTCATGGTGCGTGTGAGTAATTAGCAGAATGTTAGGTTTATCTAGATCCTTGTAAGTGGCTATTTCTCCTACTGGGTCGACATAGATCGTGAATTTTCCTGATTGAATTATAAATGATGCATGGCTTATTGGGTGGAAAGTTGTCTGGGCATTACTTTTGTCTTGGGTAAAAGCTAATGAGGCTGTTAAAAAAAATATTGATGATAAAATTTGTGCTGCTGTAATTTTAGCTTTCATTTTATGCCTCCTTTTTTGAAATTATGATAATAACAACCACACTAACTCCAGAAAGACGAGCCAGGTGTTTTTAGAAATTCAAATTCTTTATCTGTGGATTCTCTGCCTAGAATAATATTGTGGTTAGGAAACCTTCCAAACCTCTTAATTATATTTTGATGACGCCGGGCAAAATCAAGAGTATTTTCATCGTCAGCGACATTGGGTGATCTTGCAGCTGATGTGTCATCTAATAGCCGTTTATAACATGTAAGAGAATATTCTTGAGTTTCAAAATATTCTGAAGGCATAATTTCCAATCAGAATATTGTCCCTCTTTTGCTAGAATAAGATCATCTTCAAATTTGTCTTTGATCTTATTGTCAGTTGCCACGCTTTTCGTGAACCAGCGTTTTACTGTATTTGAATTATTATCGGTTTCAGTTTTATCGCTAAGACACCCAAACCAATAGTTTAAAATTGTGTTGCATATGTTCATGATAAATTGAATTTAGTGACTATCCTTATTGTTTTGTTTAATGTCTTTAAGTATAGATGAATTGGCCATATTCTTGTATATGTATTCTGCTGCTAAGCTATGCCCTTCAGCAGTAAAGTGAGCCTCATCCTCAAAAAACTTTTCTTTATTTTTAAAGTATTCGTAGGTATCGATCAATAAAACGTTCTCGCTTTTAGCGGTTTCTCTAACGATCTCATTATACTGCGGTCCGAAATTTTTCCACCATAGTTTATGGTGCGAGTCCCCAACAAAGGGCCTTGTAAGTAAAACGACTTTGATGCTGTTTTGTTCTGCAATATTTATCATGGTTATTAAATTATTTCTGTAATCTTCTTGGCTTACTCTAGGAATAAATGAAACAACTCCCTTTTTCCCTAATTTAAATGAATCAATAATAAAGGAAAACATCTCGCTAAGTTTGAAGTCCTCGATTATGTTTTTGTAAAAATCGTTGTTTTCAATATAGTCTTTATCTGGAAAAGGGACCATCTGGGCATCATTTGAGCCGAAACAGATCAACACAATGTCGGGCTTGTATTTGATCATTTCTTTGAACCTTAGGACACCTTGATAAGAAGTATATCCCCACACGCCCGCGTTTATTAGCTTAACATCATATTTATTATTTTCAAATATCCTGCCAAGAAAGTCAGGCCAGCCTAGCTTGTAAAAATCACCGATAGTATTTGAATCTCCTAGGGCAAGTATCCTGATCTCTGAATTATTTTTTACAGAGCTTACAACAGGTCCTTTATATCCATTTTCATTAAAAACTCCAAAATTACTTTTTGGTTTCCATATTAATTCACTGTCAGAAATAACGTGCTCATCATCAACTTGATGAAAATTTCTCCAGTCAGTTCGCCCTAGATCCCTTATGTTTATATCGTCAATAAATAATTTCCGAGAATCATCATTAACATTTTCCTGATCCTTGAGCATTTGAATTTTTATTGGGATATAATTATAGTTAAAGATGTTTAGAGCCAATTCGCTCAATATCAGGGCTAACAGAGTTCCCATAATTATTGCTATCACCTTAAAGTAGCGTGTTTTAATGGTTTTAAAACAGTTCATAGTAATAGATGTTTGATGCTTGATTAATTTAGAAAAACAGTTTTTTTTGCTTAAATATGAATTAGCGAGAACCGTAGAATGAATTTCTTTTTAATTATCAAACCATCCTGTGCCAGGAGGTTCTTTGTACTTTAGCACAAGTGATAAATATCCTATATTGAATTATGTATATATATTTTAAGTTCTTTAATAAAGGATGGCATGTGATAAGGCTAATGACAATTACTATTTTGTATTCAAGGATAATAAAGATTCTTTAATTCGGGGGAAATTCTTTAAATCAATCTAAATTGTAAAATAAATAAAAATGTTCGAGAAGAAAAGCAAGAGAGATATTCTTATTGATCTGTTAAACAAATAAAAATAAGGGTTAATTTAAATATTTTTCTATTGCGCAGTAGGACTCGCTAGGAGCAATGATCTTCAAGCATTCATTGCTTTTGCAGCACGATTTGCGATGATTATAGGCAGATAGACATGGTGAGCAAGGTAGTTTTGAATAGAATATGTGAGCATTTTTTGTTAATGGTGCAAAGATATTTGGTGTCTCTGGTCCAAAGAATACGAATTGCTTGATTGTTGTTAACGATGCTAAATGGGACAATCCTGAATCGTTTATAATTAAAGCTTTTCCAATATCAAACAAGTTAAGTAACTCCTTAATTGAAGTTTTTCCGCACAGATTGATTATTCGGTCGTTATCAAGTTTATTAATAAGTTCACTAGTTTTAAGCAAGCAGTCTGAAGTGCCTACTATGATTACATAGTGATCAGGGTTCTCTAATAATTTGTTAACAACATAAATGAAATTGTTGAGTGGCCATTCTCTTAAAGGTATCAACCCCTCTCCAGGGTTTATTAAAAATAATTTTGATCCATATGTTACCCCATGTTTTGCAAGCATATTATATGTGTTTTCTTTTTGCTTAGAGTCAATTGAATATTTAGGTAAAACAAAATGAGATATGTCCGGCACATTTTTAAGATCAGGAGAATCTTTTTTTGTAGCAGTAAGAGTCTGGCTAAAAGCAAAAAATTGTCTTGTAACGTGTATGTGCGGGTTGCTCTGAATCTTATGCGTTAATAAATTGCCTTTGTAAAGCCCTTCAAAGGAGTATTTGTGAAAACCAACTCGGCATGAAGCACCGCTAAGATATGAAATGATCGAAGTGAATCTGGAGAAGAACTCCAGATCGATAGTGGTATCAATTTTTTCTTTATGCATTCTAGAAATGGCTTTAACAGTATCTATAATAAAAACAAGGAGTGATCTATCATTTAGCTCAATGATATTTTCAAACGGAATGATATTCAATATTTTCAGTATGTCTTTGTTGCTTTTAAAAGTCAGGAAGAATAGTTTTGCATCTTTATGGTCTTCTTTGACCTTCTTCATTAATGGATATGAAAGTATTATGCTTCCGATTTCAGAAGGTTTAATGAAAAGGATATTTTTAGGAAGATTTGTTAGTTTTTCTTTGTTTATGAAAATTTTTATAAAAAAATTGATGGTCGAAAGAATGAAACAAATTGGTCTTCCCACCCAGTAATCAAGATTTCTCATTAAATTAATTTTTATATTCATTTTTGAAGGTGTTTTTTGATAAGTTTTAAATTCAATAAGTACATTTAGCTATGCTACAAGATTTTAGGTTTAGAGGCTACTACTTTTTGCTTACATTTGATACTGAAATAATTAAGAAATATGATTGATTTTTGATATACGACATGTTATCTTTTAATAAAGAGAATATATATGTAAGCCACTATATATTTGTGTATTATTAAGTATTTTAACTGCTGGAGGAAGCAAGCTTTGGAAAAACATAAAGTATTTTTTATTTGTACGGTTTTTTGCGCAATGGTCTTGTTTTTTATGTTCGGTTTCTGGTTAAGCGCAACTAATACTTACGCAATTTACTCATGTAATGATGTGTATCTTGTAGGTTGTTCAGGTGCGGGATGTACTT
>Ga0209417_1004202_pt1 | contig 17591 bp, 9 predicted proteins | sample RifGroF2_FD_184002 | JGI IMG/M metagenome (GOLD analysis project Ga0209417, IMG submission 184002) | Groundwater microbial communities from Rifle, Colorado, USA - Groundwater F2 (SPAdes) (version 2) | ecosystem: Environmental > Aquatic > Deep subsurface > Groundwater | place: Rifle, Colorado... | reverse complement strand
GAGCCATACCGTTTGCCAGATGCCGGTCACGGGTGTATACCAAATACCATTCGGATTTTTAATTTGTTTCCCTCTTGGTTGGTAACCGCTATCGGTAGGATCGAAGACTTTTACAACCAACTTCTGATCAGCAGTTCCATTCAGATATGGAGTGATATCAAAGCTAAACGGTGTGAAACCGCCTACATGGGTACCTATTTTCACGTCATTAATGAAAACCTCAGTTTTCCAGTCGACAGCGCCAAAATGTAGCAAGACATTCTTCCCTTTCCAGCTAGCCGGAACTTTGAAAGCGCGTTTATACCACAATTCATTTTGATCTCCTACGGTTTTTTGTACACCCGAAAGACTTGATTCCACAGCAAAAGGAACCAATATTTTACCATCAAACTTCGACGGTTCACTTTGTCCTGAAGGAAGAATGGCGTAATCCCAAAGACCGTTCAGATTTTGCCATTGCGTACGTTCCATGATGGGACGGGGATATTCCGGCAACACATTATCCGGATTTATCTTGTCCGCCCAGCTTGTTTTTATTTTATCTCCTGCAGGCTTCCATTGTGCAAAAACTGTTGTCGTCAGGATTATTCCCATAAAAAAAACTAATACCTTTCTCATTACTCTTTCTCTTATTTTATTTTGATTATTAATTAAATTGTTTTTTTATCACCAGGTTTCCACTCTCAGATCATATAACGGATCTTGCCGAAGGGTGAGTGTTTCCTTCACCCTGTAGTTCTTGCCTCCTTTTACGAAGTCGTACTCTAATGCCATCTCAGGATTGGTTTTGTTGCCGTAATAGGTGCCGCTACCGTTGGTAATGACTACTCCACCAGTGGCGGTTGTGACTTCTATACTGTAAGTTTTATCAGCATTATCAGTCGGCACAATCTTTAACTGTACCTTCTCGGTAGCAGTAGCTGTAAAATTGGCCAGACCCGGACGAAGCAGCGTGTGACGATCAATCGTGCTGATGTCTCTGGTGATGTTTTTGATCAAATCCTTATTCTCATAGTTGATCGTATCGATGGCATTACCACCGGGAACATCCAATTCGTATAGGTTTCCCTTTACATAATATGTCCCGTGAAAAGTGCTGATGTATTTAAAACAAATTATCGTTGAATCCCGATAAACCGAATCCAGTGAACTACCCGTAATCCTAAGCGGGAGCACATATTTTCCGGTAATCGACAAAGGATCGGCATAAAACGCGTCCGTGAAAGTGAGGCTGATATCCGCTACAGGAAGATTGCTCTTGTGAACCTTCATCGTAGTTGAGTCCGACATTAAAAAATAGGCCCTCGGGATCAATGTTTTGCCCACAGGTACCGATGCACTGTCGATTTTGAAAGTGGCCCAGTCGTTCATGTCAACCGCACGCTTACCCCCTATACTTACTCCAACCCTGATCTCCATGTCCCGGTCGGCGATTACTGTACGGTAAGGTTTTGTCATGGCAAATCCAACGGTCGAATAATCATAATCGGCAACATAGTCATCATAACAGGATGACACCGAAATTCCCGACAGCAGGAGGATAAATAATCGTAATGATCTTATTGAATTTTTTGCTTTCATTTTATTTCTTTTTTGTTTTATCTTTTGCTTATCATATTTTACCTTTTACTGATCCGGCACTTATTTAATTCCATCCTAAGTTATTCACCAGATTCGGGTTTTTAAGTTTCTCTCCATAAGGTACCGGCAGGTAATAGTACTTGATATCATCCATTTTCCTTTTCTCTACCTCCTCTACCGAATAAGTCAGTGTCCCGGTGGTCGTATCTCGCGTCACCACAACACCCTTCACCGATTCGTTCAAAGGCAACAGCCAACGGCGCATGTCATAATAACGGTGCTGTTCAAAGGTTGTTTCAAGCCTTCTTTCGTTCTGGATCAGTCCGCGAAAATCATCCTTTGTGGTTGCCTTGGCATTCAGGTATTCCGTTGCGGTGATACCTCCCGAAGCCTGACGAACTGTTTTTATCACATCATATGCCGAATACTGGCAACCCGGACCCTTTGTCATCGGTCCCCATGCTTCATTTGATGCTTCGGCAAATGCTAAATAAACCTCGCCCTTGCGCAACAAGGGGTTGTAGTGGGTAGCCGTCTTTTTAAGTGTCGGCTCCAGCATATTGTCCTGTTTGGCGATGAACTTGTTCAGATAATATCCCGTACGCGAGGCCGAAGTGCTGAAACTTCTCGAATCCCTGCCTCCGTAAACAACATCAATCAATCCCTGCGCCGTGGCAAAGGTTTTTCCCTGATGGTAAATATTAATTGTAAAACGGTTATCACGGTTTACATAAGGGTTCTGAGGATCGTAGCCCGATAAGGGATCACCCACCGGATAGCCGTTTTTCATGGGAAATGCATCTACCAGGTTCTGAGAAGGAACCGTGTTGGCATTTCCAAAATAAAAGGGAGGAAAATGCTGTGTCTCCATGGCATTATTATTAAACATACGGCGGAAGATAAAATCGGCCGGGGTAGTTGCAGTAGCATCTGCCAAATCGGTGGCCTTTACCGCATAATAAGCCCCGAAAGCCCCGAATTTACCCGTGGCATTGCGGATAAGCGTATCAGCATATAAGGCAACTTTCTCCCACTTGGCTGTGTAAGCTGCCTGATCAACTATCTGAAATGCTCCCATCCCAGTAATACGTACGATATTGTCGGGTTGATAAGCCGGACTGGCCCCATAAAGCAATGCATTCACTTTCAGTATGGCAGCAGCCAGACTGGTGGCGCGTCCTGTGTGCTGAACTCCCGTCACCACATCCGTTCCTGTGTATTTTACGGGCAATTTGGCAATGGCAGAATCACAATCGGCAACAATCTGAGCCACACACTGGTCGTACGTGTTTCTCACGAAGTTTTGAGGATTACGACCTTCCTCCTCGGTGATGAATTTTGTCACAATAGGATAACCCAGTGCTTGTCCGTCGTCGGTCTTGCCCCCATGGCGTTTGAGTAGTTGGAAACCCCACCATGCCCTCAGAAAATAAGCCTCTCCCGACAAACGCTTTTTGGTGGCTGCGTCGATTGTCGGATTCGACTTGCTGTATTTCACCGTATCTTTCAAACCATTTTCCATAAACTGATGGATGTACTGGAAATTTTCGTAACATTCACTCCAATTGCCTATCTGATTCGAGAATGCCGACACCAATCCCTGACCTACTTTGTAGACAGCAGTTCCCTGACTATTGGTTAAAGCATTGTCGGTGGCAGCATCCAGAAAATTGTTATCAAAATTATCCGGACGGTTGTCAATGTTGGCATAGGCCTTATTTAATACGCCTTCGGCCATCTGGGGGATGCGAAACACATCCTGAGTTTCCCATTCATTAACGGTCTTATTTTGCAGTACATCCTCGCAGGAAAACAACAGGATGCAAACGGGAAGAGCCAATAGATTTAAGACCTTAAATCCATTTAATCTATTTATAAGCTTTATTCTTTTCATTATAATATTTTTTTTGATGGTTAGAATGTAAATGACACACCGCCCGTATAAAATGCAGTTACAGGGTTATTGGTCACACCGGCATTGAGCACCTCAGGATCCAGATCCTTAATCTTCGAAAGAACAAACAAATTCGTTCCGCGGACAAAGAACTTAACTCCTTTGCTCAAAAAGGTGGGTTGTTTTAAATTAAGGGTATAACTTAACTCAATGTTTTTCAAACGGAAAAATGAGGCGTCTTCCATCCAGAAATCAGAGCCGCGATAACTGTTCGCCCCTGCTTTGGATGTCAGTGCCGGATAAATGCCACCCGGGTTATTTACCGGATGATAACGCTGAGCAGCCAATACGGAGTATTTACTATCACCGTTGTTCCAGTAATAAGTATTGTTCAACATTTTTTCAACACCCAGTTCCGAAGTTCCCAAAACATATAATCCCCAGTTTTTATACTTCAGATCTATGTCCAAACCGAAGGTCGAAACAGGGAAAGAATTACCAATCATCATCTCGTCACGGTCATCTACCAAACCGTCGCCGTTACTATCGGCATAGGCAATATCACCCGTTCCGTAAGGACCGAAACCCTGCACCGGCGAATTACTGATGTCCACATCGCGACCGAATAATCCCAACGACTGAAGTCCGAAAATTGCATCGGTGGACATGCCCACACGTTTGCGCAGTGCCTCAGGGATATTCGCATTTTCGTCCCAGGCCAGCAATTTGTTTTTTGATACCGTGAAATTCAAGCCTACACGGTATTCCAAATCGCCCGACTTTTCTCCCCACGATACATACCCGTCGATCCCCTGATTCTGAACCCTGCCGATATTGGCGGGCATAACGATCCGATATAATCCCCATAGGCGGAAGTTTCCGTTCCGATGATATCCTTACGCATTTGGTTGAAATAATTCACTTCTGCTTTCAAACGGTTATTCAAGAATGAACCTTCAAGACCAACATTAAATTCCTGTGACTTTTCCCATCTCAAATCAGGGTTCCCAAAACGCACCAGATTCACCACTTTAGCATTAGAGGTGTTACCCTCGTTCAATGCGATAGTACCTCCGTCACCCCATCTTGAATTGTGAAGCAGGTAACCTGTATTGCCAGAATAACCCAACACACCATAACTTGTTTTGAATTTGAGGAAATCAATTTCCTCCACATCCGACAGAAAATCTTCATTCGAGAGTATCCATCCTGCACCAACAGCAGGAGAAAGAAAGTATTGTTTACCCTTTGCGAATTTATTGCTACCCATATAAGCCAGACTCAACTCAATAAGGTATTTTTTGGCATAATCATAATTCATGCGCAGGTTATAATTGCAATCTATGATGTCCTGTGCAGCTCCTTTCATTTCATTTTTATAGTAACGATAACCGGCAATGGCCGAGAAATTATGATCGCCGAAACTATTTTTGTATGATACATTAGCTCTCCAACCGAGTGTACGGCGGGTAGCGTCATCGGCAGCAATGATATTATCATTAGGATTTAACTTAATCACCAACGGATAATCCACTTGCTCTGTTCCCGTGGCATCAAGATAGGTTCTCACTGCATATGTATCGAAAGCTTCTCGTAATTCCTGACGGACATAGGTATAATTATCAAAAGTCATGAAGGCTGAGGCTGTCAATCCCTTGATCCGTTTATTAAAATTAAAATCTAATCCAATATTCGTCTGACTGGTAATGTACCGTTCTTCCGATGACCCGCGGTATTGCATATCTGCCAATAGATTGGAGGCTCTACGCAAACTGGTCCCGAAATAGGGAACACCGTTCTCATTGGCGGTGAGTCCCAAATCATCAGCCGGAATCGTCAGGGGGTATTCATTTGGATAATTAGTGGATAAAGCCGTATAAATTCCGTTGGAATTAATCGCCCCCCAGCTGCGGCTCTCCATCCTTCCTGCGATATCTGCTACCACACTCAGGTAATCCGTTACCTCGATATCCAGATTTCCCCTGAGGTTCAATCGATCCAGACTGGACGATTCACCTATCTTCTCGAAACCTCCACCGTTCAAATAGCCTGCTACCAAAGAATAGCGCAGGGCCTTATGACCGCCACCGGCTTCAATTGTAGCTTTTTTATAGTTCGACTGATCCTTTACGAAATAATCATAATAATCAATGTTCGGATAAAGCACATCATTCACCCCCGTGGAATTACGGTAACCTTCAACCTGATATGGCATATACAATGCAGGAAGACCATCATTGGCACGTGCCTCATTATATAAATTCACATAATCATATGCATTCAGGTATTCCGGCACACGGGTAGCCTGCATCAATCCCATTTCCATCCCTATCTTCAGGGTCTTTTTTCCGGCTACTCCGCGTTTGGTCTTCACCACCAATACACCGTTAGCTGCGTTCGGACCGTAAAGTATTTTGGCAGGGGCATCTTTCAATATTTCGATGCTTTCTATCTCCTCCGACAGTAAATCATTAAATGGACGTTCGATGCCGTCAATAATCACCATCGCCTGTGCTCCACCGTTGGTCGCCTGACCGCGAATAAAAATTCCTGCTTCGTTATTGCCCAAACCATTGTTGGTCATACGAACAATTAAACCCGCGGCTTTTCCCTGCAGACTGTTACTCAACAGAATTTCAGGATAGCTGTTCAAGCTGGCACCATCGATTTTACCCGTGGCTGTTACCATCTCTTTTTCCGGAGTTGTGCCTCCGTCAGGTCGCGAATATATAGTTGCATCATTCTTCACTTCCTGAGCACCTGCTATTGTTGTGAGTAAGATTCCTGTCAGGAGAAGGAATCTTGCCGGTTGATTATATCTTTTTTTCATTGCTTTTCTTGTATTATAGTTTAACATACATTACCAACCCGGATTCTGAACCAGGTTACGCATCGAAGAAATATCATTGATTGTAAAGGGATACCAATAATTCTTCATTCCGAATACACGCACCTCGGGAGCAATCACATATTCCTCATAAGTGTAGGTCAGCTTGGCGATATTAGGATCCGTTGATGTGGTGGGAAGGGTCGGAACTTCGGCCGAACCAACATTATTAGGTATAGCATATAAACCTTTTATACAGTTTGGATTAGCAAACAATTCGTGGGCAATCATCCAGCGGCGGATGTCATTCCATCTGTGACACTCGAACATCAGCTCAACAGTGCGTTCGCGGCGAAGCGTTTCTCTGAATTTTGAAGGATCGCCCACTATATCGCTTGCCACATTGGTAATACCGGCACGGTTACGCACAACGTTCAACGCCTCTTCGGCAGACATAGAACAACCTGCGACCTTCGCTGTTGCACTTCCTGTTGCTTCGAACGATGCTTCGGCATAATCTAAATATACCTGACCGACACGGATGAAGTTGGTGATGAAATCATATTTGTTATAACCCGTTCTGTCGTTATTACTTCCGAAAATAGCTTCTTCCCATTGGAATTTCTTGCACAGATATCCGGTTTGGCCACGCTGATTGGAGTTAGAATTATTAATGATACGATTGTATCCATCACCGTTTTTAAACAAAGTAACATACAAAGTTTTTCCTTCCCATTTTCCCCAGGCCTGACCAGGAACTATAAAGTTATTTTCAAATCGCGGATCACGATCCTTAAATGGTTCCTGCAGACTATAGCCTGAACGTGCATCTTCAATCGGGTAATAATTACCATCGGGACCCTTCTTTTCATACATATTGGCCATGTTCTGGGTAGGCATAAAGCAAGAAGCGGCATCGGGACCCGAAAATGTATCAAAAAAGAGCGTTTGCCAGAAACGACGCATCACCAATGACCTGTCGCTTGGTGAACGACGACAGTACCAAATTGACTCAGGTTGAACATAAGGATTCCCGTTACCTCTTACAAAATAAAAAATATTTTTATATTCATCTTTTGTCATCAGACGATAACGATGCGGAGCTTCAGCCGGAAAATTATTCAGATATTGTACCACATCATCGGCATATTTAGCTGCCAGAGCTGCACGATCTTTATCATAGTCTTTTACCACTGTTTGTGTCAGGTCATTCTGCATCAACGGGCTGGCATCATACAGCTGAGCCATCGACTTAAAAGCCATTGCAGCCATTTTGGTTGGACGGCCTGTATTATTATCATCCCAATACTCAGGCAATTTATCAATAGCAGTATTGATATCTCCCATCATCCACTCATGCGATTCGTGGTAGGTCATCCGCGGACGATCTTCATCGCCGTCGCCAACAAACACCTTGTCTAATTTAGGCATACCCCCATGACGAATAATCATTTGAAAATAAAACCATGCCCGGTAAAAGTAAGCTTGCCCCAGTACTTTATTTTGCTCATCGGTGGTAAGATTCTGTACTTTATCTATATTTTCAATCACCCTGTTCATTATACGAATTGCTTTGGCAGAACTACCAAGAGCAGTTTTTCCTGTATTTCCAATTTCAAGAGTACTGTTATTTTCTTTTTTCAGCCAGTTTCCCGAATGAATTTGCAACACAAAAGTCGATGTATTAAGCGTCGTCGTTAATGCATCAGACATTGCTTCCTGATAATTTCGACCATTCTCATAGGAATCGACTGAAAGATAATTGGGTAAATATTCACTGTAGGCATAATCAATAAATCCGGTAATCGAATTATAATTCTTATACACATCTTCTTCGGAAAGTCCTAAATCCGGCGATTTGTCGAGAAAATCTTCACAGCTGCTCATTGTGAGTAGTGCAATCAGGCTAATCAGCCCCGTTATATATCTCATTTTCATTTTTCTTAATAATTATATTGTATTAGCACTTAAAATGTCACTCTCAATCCTGTAGTATAAGTTCTGACGATAGGGTATGAGCCGCTACCACCTGTTTCAGGGTCAATACGTTTGTCTAAATTTGACCACGTGAGAATATTGTTTCCATTCAAATACAATTGACATTTGTCGATATTAACTTTCTTCAAAATCTTTTTGGGAATTGAATAGTTCAATTCTAAGTTTTTCAAGCGGATATAAGAATAATCCCTATATATATAGGTAGAAGTTGCGGCATTGTGTGCTGTTACAATCCTCACATCGGGACGTACAACACCCTCGTTATTGGCTGTTTGTGGCGTCCAGCTTTCCAACACATCCGGCTGAGCCTTAATGTTCGACATAGGGAAATCCCAAAGATAAGTGTCAGGTAAATTTTTGTAAATTCCTCTCGGACTGTAGAACATCATACTAAAACCTAAATCCTTGTATTTGCATCCGAGATTTAAGGAGAAGGTCGTCAGCGGATAATTAAGTTGTTCAACCACCACATTGTCATTCGTATTGATGGTACCATCACCATTGTAATCTACATACACCAGATCACCCGGAATCATCTGTCCGGGAGTAATTCCTGAAATTCCGGTTTGAGCATAGTTGTAAATATCATCAATAGAACCGAAATTACCTGTTGCAAGATATCGGCTTTGATATCCAATAGGTTTCCCCGCATCTTTCAGGTGTTCAGCTAAATCGAAGGGGTCGTCACGGAAGATAATCCGGTTTTCACTGGTTGAAAAATTCAGGCTCGCATTATAAGAGAAATCTTTACTGATTTTATCATTCCAACTGATTTCAAGTTCCAACCCATGGTTCTTTGTTTCACCCATATTTACTGATGGAAGGGAACCTACACCAACCCAAAAAGGCATCGTACGACGGGACATCAACATTCCAGTACGGTGTTCATCAAACAATTCAAGATTAACAATCAGTTTGTGCCATAGTCCCAGTTCTATCCCCAAATTTTGCTTGATAGCTGTTTCCCAGGTAGAGGCCGGATTAGCCAGAGTACCTTCATTATAGGTCGGGCCGAAAGCAACATTTTGATTATTGCCATAATTTACACTTCCTGAGGAATTAAATAATTGTATATAGTTGAATCTACCGGAATTTGCATCGCTCCCAACTTCTCCGTACGAATATCTAACTTTTAAATTGGAGAGTGCTTCACCGGCCAGTTGCTTTATTATGGGTTCTTCAGATATACGCCAGCCGACCGACATGGAAGGGAAAAATCCGAATCTCATACCTGGTGCAAACTTCTCTGAACCCGTATAAGCCATATTTATTTCAGATAAATAACGTTCTTTATAATTATAGGTAACACGTCCGACCCAGTCTTCTGAGTATTCAGGAAAACTAAACAAAGCCACCCCGTTAACCAGTGTTGCCGCCTCATCTATACGACGGTTAAACAAACCCAGAGCACTCACGTTATGATTTCCGAAAGAACGCTGGTAATCAAGTGATAGCTCGTAATATAACTTCCGTCCGTAACTGTTAAATGCATCATAACTTGCACCCACCGGATAACTACCTACAGCATCTGCATTGGGATGAATAACTTCGGCTATCATAGGATCAGCGTAGGATTAGTATAATCATACTCACGGTTCACACGATAAACAGCGTATGACTGTGATTCAAAGTTATTAGCTCCAAAAATTTGTCCCGCTCTCACACGGGTTTCAGTCGTTGAATAAGAATTATAAGCCACTTTTGCCTTGGCCGAAAGACCTTTAGTGATAAAGTCAAGCTTTTGTTCCAATTCTGCATCATACCAGCCCTGAAAAGTTTTGTTTGTCTCCTGACCACGGGTAGCTATATTGGCCATAATATTATATCCCAATTGTTTACCTTCGCCCCAGACTCCATCGCTGTACATAATCGGGAAAACATTGGTAGGCGCCTGAAGAATTGGCGTGAAAAGTTCACGGGTTTCGTTGGCGCCGGTCGGTTCGTTCTGATAAGCCATCTTTCCCGCAATCTTTACCGAGAATCTGGTTGTTTTAGTCAGGTTGAAGTCTAAGTTCGAACGCCAGTTGTAACGACGGTACCAGTAACGGGGATCGAAATCTTTCTGTTTCTCTATCTTATAATTATCGCCATCTTCCTGATAACCAACAGAAACAAAGTACTTCATAAAATCATCTCCTCCGTTGATATTCAGGTTGTAGTTCTGCGTTACCCCATAATCACGCACCAATTCATTAAACCAGTCAACTTCTGGAAAAACATCATTATATGGACCGTAGTTTCCTGTGGCATAAGCATTACGCCAGGCATCCATGGTCGACTTCGGAATCTGTTTCGACCAGTCTTTTTCATTGGCTACGGCATGATTATACGCTTCCATTGAGGTAAGATAATCGGCGAAGTTCATGTTTGTAGTAAACTGTTTGATCCCTAAATTGGAAGAAAAGTTCACACTGGGTTTCTTACTTTCACCACGACGCGAGGTTATCAGGATTACCCCATTGGCACCTTTTACACCATACACTGCTGTTGCAGAAGCATCCTTCAATACCGAAATGCTCTCAATCTCGTTCATGTCCACATCATTGATATTACGCTCAACGCCATCAACCAATGTCAGTGGTGCTGTTGACCCCCAGGAAGCTTTACCACGGATGTATATTTCGGCTGTGTTGGCACCCGGTTTGGCGTTGTTGTTAATGGTAATCACCCCGTTAAGTTTGCCCTGTAAAGCCTCGGATACAGAGTTAAGATTACCCACCTTGAGCATCTCCTCTCCTTTGGTCTGCACAATAGATGCAACACTCGAAGCTTTCTTTTGGGTACCGTAGCCTACAACTACTACCTCGTCCAATACCTGCGTATCTTCCCTCATCCGCACCACAAGATTTGCTGTACCGGGGGAAACACGCTGTGTTTGTGGCAAATAACCAATATAGGTCAGTTGCAGTGTTTCTTCTTTCCGTAGTGTAAGCTGAAAATTACCTTCGAAATCGGTTATTGTTCCCTGAGATGTCCCCTGAACAGTTACAGATACCCCTATTAATGGGTCACCTGTCTTCTCATCAAGAACCTTTCCTTTTACTGACTGCTGTGCGAACCCTGTTAAAGTTCCGGCTAACAACAGCACACAAGTCAGAATGCTTAATTTAATTGTTTTTCTTCTCATGTAATTATTATATTAGATTTTGTTTTTCTCGTAAAATCGAAGCAATACCTGCATCACAGGTTACATCACCAGCATTTTTACAGCTGTTTTATTTTTTCCATTGTCAAGCATCACTACATAAAAACCTTCATTCACAGGAATTGCCACATTCGAATCGACCACCCCGTTATGGATAAGTTTACCGGATAAATCCGAAATACGAATTTTCAGATTTTCAAGCGTTTCTACTAAGATGTTCTTCCCCATACTGAATACTTTATAAGTCTTCTCCCCAACAGAAGGGTCGGAAGATGTTGTTTGAGCATTCAAAACAGGATAATTTCCGGCTGCTATCTGCCAAATTCCTTCGAAATCCCAACCCAGGTTTGTTTCATAAAAATCTCGTGTCAGAAAAATATCCGGCGAAAGCAACATATTGCTTTTAACCACTAAGTTACCTCCTCCTTTATTGTTTGGATCGGCGTAAGTCAGCGAAATATCATTACGTGTATAGACCTCATTCGTTGTCAGTGATATCGTTTGCAGCACTCCGCCAAGCAGCAGGTTCGGAGTTCCGCCTGTAATTTCATCAACTGCTACAACTGAAGAGTTTGTCTGAATAAGCGCGCCCGACACATTATTATTGATGGCCCCTATCATACCGCCGGCAAAATATGTCCGCGTATTTGCTGGTGTTATCTGAATTTTTCCTGCCACATATGAGTTGCTAATGCTTACTGCTCTTCCGTTGATAATACCTATAAGTCCACCTGCGTAACAGCTTGTCCCAACAGGAGTTCCTGTTATTTGTGCATTAACAAAGCAATCTATTATCTTATTCTCCGGCACATTATTACTTCTGCCTACCAGCCCGCCGACCTCATTTTCACCTTTAACCGAACCGGTAACATATACTTTCTCAATTGTTGTTCCTTCGAATATACTTCCTGCAAGTCCGCCGGTTGGTGTTTTCCCTTTTATATCCACGTTTTCGAGCCCAAGATTCATAACCATCCCTCCGTTCGTCAAGCGTCCGATAAATCCCGTGAAATTATTGCCGTTGCTTATTTTCAGGTTTCTGATGACGTGTCCGTTTCCATCAATTATACCCGTAAAAATATCCGGAGTAGTTGTTGCTGAAGAGGTTGCGCCGATTGGAAGCCATTCTGTTCCTTCTGGTATCACAATGTCGTTGGTTAAATAGAAAAAACCTCCCGGATCATTTCTTATTTTCTGCAAATCATCGAAAGAAGATATTGTCACCGGTGTTTTTGACCATATGGGAGATTCGGGATTAGCGACATCCATCGTAACGCCACGGTCACCCTGTTGCGCCATCCACCTTTTAAGTTCTGTGTTCATGGTTAGTATTCTGTCGGCATGTTCAGGGAGTTCAGCAATATTGTTCAATTCCCAGGGATCCATCTGCAAATCATATAATTCCATGGCAGGGCGCTTCTCAAAGCGGTTAACCAGAAATTTGGAAAAATCATTTGTTTTAGCGCTTTCAACCCAATACGACCATATCTGGTCTGTATTCGACAGGTTCATCATATGTTTTTCGTAATACTTTTCTTCAGGAATTAAGTTAACAATCAATTTATAACGTTTATCCTGAATGCTGCGAATCGGATATGCAGTACCTTCGGGCATATTGTTATGAATACCATACGCCCATTCGCGGTATTCGGGTTTTTCTCCGTATAATACATCTAAGAAACTTTTACCGTCAAGTCCTTCAATCGGATTACCTCCCGCAAACTCTATCATTGTAGGTAAAACATCTTCATACTGTACAAGTGCCTCATTGGTTGTTCCCTGTTGAATCTTGCCCGGAAAACGGGCAATAAAAGCACTATTCTGTCCATAACGGTAGCAGGTCCACTTACCGAAAGGCAACTGAGGTCCTTGTTCTCCCAAAAAAATTACCAGGGTATTATCTAATTTCCCGGAGGCTTCCAACACACTTAGCACCGAACCGACTTCATTGTCCAGCGCGCGTATTTCAGCCAGGTATTTGCGGTATATTCCGCGGGTGGAAGTATTGTCAACACTATTGGGTGGCATGACAATATTATCCAAATTAAACTCATTGGGGTTTCCCCATGTCCACGGAGCATGTGAATTGATGCTGCAAACATAAAGACAAAAGGGGTCGTCGCTCCTGTTAATAAATTCTTGTATGCCATCTGTGGTATAATTTGCACTTTGAGATGTACATAGCACAGTAAATCCCGGAACTTTCTCAAAAGGATATACTGTAGGTTGATTAACAGGATGATCTTTCCCTGTCCGCCCCACACGGTAACCTAATTCCGGAAGGTAATGGGCAACGCTCTTGACATCCGAATAAGTTTTCTTGTGATTTTGGAATGAACCATGGCGAACAGGGTACAGGCCGGTGAAAAGGGAAGCACGGAGAGGCACACTCATAGCGCATGATGCGTATGCATTTGTAAAACGAACTCCGTCGTTAGCTATTCGGTCGATATTAGGAGTCTGAAGATTTTTTCCGCCATAACAACTTAACTCGTGAGTACCCAAGTCATCAGCAAGTATAACAACTATATTAGGTTTGTCACTTTGTTGCCGATTTGTACCACAAAGTCCGGCTAACGGAACTCCGGCAAGCAAAAATGGTATAAATTTCGTTTTTCTCATTTTAGTATTATTCTCATTCACTTAACTTCACCGGCAAGCCGGGTAAAAAACCTGATCCACTGTTCATCCCTGAATCACTGAAGAAGCAGTTGTTCTCATAAACTCGCGGAACATTTATGATATTGGGACGCTCATTATTGTTGAGTTGATAATCTCAGTACCAAACTCACCTGAAGTGCAATCGGTTTTGTTTTGTTAAGTAAATCATGTGTATAGATCATGGCGGTCCTTTGATATTTGCTTTCAGTATTTTTCTAAGGTAAAAAATAATTTTTTAGCAAATATCACACATACGTGATTATATAAAGGATTAACACAGGGTTACAAAGCGAATGTTTTTCTGTAACCGGCAGATATTTTAACAGAAGAAGGATGAGAAGTCAGGTCAGGAATACAACAGATGAATACTGCATTGCTGAAAAAAAAATTACAAGCTGAAAAAATATAGTGACAGTAAAATTGATTTAACAGAACGTTCACCAAATGCAATGAACGTATATGAATTCAAGTGAGTAAAATATACACACAAAAATTTCACTTGCATTCAAAATAAATTATTCTGAAGTAAGATATGAAGTTCCTAATCATTCAGATTAAATCGACTTCGTAATGTTATAGTGTTTATTATAGGCTAATATATTTCCCTAAATTATTATATTCCAGATACAATTCCCGGTATTTCTCCACATTCTCTCTTATAGGAATATAAGTTTTTTCAAATCCTTTTCCCATTGATTTTTGTGCCTCTGTAACCGAAGGATAGATACCAGCAACCACCGCTGCATACATAGCAGCACCCAATGCACAGGTCTGTTCCGAAGCCACCACCTGAATCGGCATATTCATGACATCAGCAAGGATTTGCATCACAAAAGGTGATTTTTTGGCAATGCCTCCGAGCGCCATTACCCCATCCACACGTACACCTTCCGACAGGAAACGCTCAATGATAGCTTTCGATCCAAAAGCAGTAGCTTCCACCAGAGCACGGAAAATACGGGGAGCATCGGAACCAAGGCTCAATCCCGAAATAACACCTTTCATTGTTTGGTCGGCGTCCGGCGACCGGCGACCATTCATCCAGTCGAGAGCGATGAGACTGCTCTCTGCCACAGGAATTTTCTGCGCTTCCTCAGTTAACCGAACAAGGATTTTTGAAGAATAGTTTTCAATTAGCTGCTCACGTTTTGCGGGGTCAACGATTGATTCATTGACAATAATATTCTCCACCGGCCACAGCAACAACTTCTTGAACCATGAATAGATATCACCAAAAGCCGACTGTCCCGCTTCCATTCCCTCCATGCCGGGAATGATGGAACCATCAACCTGTCCGCTGATGCCACGTACCAGAATATCTTTCATTTTATCGGTGGGAGCAATGAGCATATCGCAGGTAGAAGTCCCGATGACCTTGCTCAGGTAATACGCTTTAATTTCTCCACCAACCGCACCGATATGTGCATCCAGCGCACCGCTGCCAACAAGTACCGAAGTACTTAATCCCAAACGCGATGCCCAGTTGGCAGATAAGTTACCCACAGCAACATCACTCGTAATGGTAATATCATTCAAACTTTTTCTGAATTTCACCAGTCTTTCATCCAATCTTTGCAGAAATTCCACAGGAGGATAGCCTCCCCATTCTGCATGCCACATGGCTTTATGTCCTGCTGCGCAGCGACTTCTTTGCCATTTATCGGGATGTATATTTCCTGTCAGCATAAAAGGTAGCCAGTCGCAATGCTCCGCCCATGAGTAAGCTGCTTTTTCCACCACCTCATCTTCTCTTACTATATGGAGCATCTTCGCCCAAAACCATTCTGATGAATAGATACCACCTGAATACTTAGTAAAATCAGTTCCTCCCCAACTGCGGGAGATGTGGTTGATTTCATCCGCTTCTTTTATCGCCGTATGGTCCTTCCACAGAACGCACATGGCATTTGGATTTTCTGCAAACTCAGGAAGCAAAGCCAGTGGCGTTCCTTTTTCATCAACAGCAACAGGAGTAGAACCGGTAGTATCTATCGAGATCGCCTTCACGAGTTCCGCTGCACCGGGACACTGCTTCAACACATCGCGCACCGTGAATTCCAGCCCTTCGAGATAATCCAGCGGATGTTGCCGAAACCGGTTACCTGCAGGGTAACAGTAAAGACCTTTTTTCCAGCGGGGATATTCGAAGACTGAAACGGCCAGTTCTTTGCCAGTAGAGGCATTCACGAGTAAAGCACGTACGGAGTCGGTGCCGTAGTCGATGCCGATAACGTATTGTATTTCTTTCATTTTATATAAAAACTATTCATCAACCGTTTTATTAATATATTTCGGACGTAGCATTGTAAGCTGAAGAACGATTGCAACTACCACCACAACACCCAACACCGCAAAGTCGCGACCCAGATTTCCTGAATCAATCGATTTCCCGAGCAAATTAGTGATGAATGCACCCGAAGCAATTCCAACGAGATTCATCAATCCGTAACCGGTAGCCCTGTAGCGTGGCGACACAAACTGACAAAGAATCGGCATATTATTCACATCAAACATCCCGAATCCGATTCCAAAAACGACCGCTCCACCAAGGATCATCACAAAAGTTTGTCCGTAGCCCAGCATAACAAGCGCCGGTATGGTAAGTGCCAAACCGATGACACCGGTATAGATTCTTCCTTTAAGCGTTTTTTGCACCCACTTATCCGACAGCACCCCACCAATCAGCACACCTACAAACGACGACATGGCAATGGTAATGGTCGACATAGGCCCTGCCTGCGCCATATCTAAATGAAGCGTATCGGCAAAAAGTGTCGGAAGCCAGTTCTTGGTGGCCCAACCCGGTAAACTCGGTGCTGAGAAATAAAACAGAATCACCCAGAAGGAGATATTACCCAGCAGCATTCCTAATCCTTTGAAAGAAGATTTAAACTCTTTAAAAATTGAGTTCCCTTGTTTTGCTTCCTGAACATATCCTTTTTTCTCCCTCAGAAAAAGAATCAGCACCAAACTGTAAGCCATACCTATCAGTCCAAAGGAATGAAAGGTGAGTTGCCAGGAGAAATTACTTGCGATGGTTGCTCCGAAGCCCCCTAAAGCCTGACCCAGGTATATACCGGTAGTATGAATACCAATGGCCAGTGAACGTGTTTTGCCGTCGTGATAATCGGCTATAAGCGCCAACCCCGCAGGAATATAAAAAGCTTCACTGATACCCATAATGGCACGAAGCGCATATAATTGATTAAATGTTGTTGCATAACCCATCAGCAAGGTCACTGCCGACCATACAAACAGACTACCCACAATCAGCCATTTCCTGTTCAACCGGTCGGCAATTACTCCTGAGATCGGGCTCATCAGCGCATAAATCCAAAGGAACACCGCCATTAAACGGCCAAAATTTGTTGCAGAAACCAGTTCAGCGATGTCAATCATCATCGATGGTTTCATGGTCGAAAGCATCTGTCGGTCAAGGTAATTCAGCAGGGCAACAAACCAGAGCATGCAAACCACTAACCAGG
>Ga0209417_1004199_pt1 | contig 17599 bp, 15 predicted proteins | sample RifGroF2_FD_184002 | JGI IMG/M metagenome (GOLD analysis project Ga0209417, IMG submission 184002) | Groundwater microbial communities from Rifle, Colorado, USA - Groundwater F2 (SPAdes) (version 2) | ecosystem: Environmental > Aquatic > Deep subsurface > Groundwater | place: Rifle, Colorado... | reverse complement strand
GTTTCACGTACGGCAGCGATGATAAATCAATACTTTAACGGTGTTATACCCCAAAATAATAGGAATGATGATGAGTTCGCAGTTACTTTAAAGAATGTTGTTTTAAGCAGTGTAAAAGATTATGTCAACCTAATGGATGGCTATCGAATAGCTGATGCCTGCGAGGTTGTTTTAAGCCTGCTTAAAAGCTGCAACAAATATATTGACGAGACTGCACCTTGGGTGCTGGCTAAGGACGAGGGCAAAAAAGAAGTGCTTGGAAATGTACTTTCCAACCTTGCCGAGAGCATCAGAATAGCTTCTGTTTTATTGTCACCGTTCATTCCCGACACTTCGGATAGAATTGCTTCGATATTTTCATTTAACCAAAACGAGCGTGTTTTTGAGAATTTTGACAGCTTTACCTACCCCTGCGCAGGCAGAAAACTTGGAAAAGCTCAGATTTTATTCGCACGTATTGACGAGAAAAAGTTTTTTGAGGAATTGGCAGTCGCAAAGGCAAAACAGACGAAAACTGTTCAAACTGTTGAAGAAACAGAAGAACAAACCGATAACGGATTGATCGGAATCGAAGACTTTAATAAAGTAAAATTAACAGTTGGTCAGGTTATTGAATGTGAACCTGTACCGAAGTCAGATAAACTTTTAAAACTGATAGTCGATATAGGAACAGAAAAAAGACAGGTCGTTTCTGGTATCGCAAATTTCTACTCCCCTGCTGATCTTGTCGGTAAGAAGTTAATTCTTGTTGCAAATTTAAAGCCAGTCAAGCTCAGAGGAGTTGACAGCAACGGTATGATTCTCGCTGCTTCAAGCGGTGATGATGTTAGGGTTGTATTCGTAGACGAGAAAACAGAAATAGGAAGTCAGGTAAGGTAAGATAAAAATATAAAAGTTAACGATTAACAACTTAATTTCCTAGTATTATATTAATTATATGAGAGGTATTTAATTTGAACAGAGATAATTTACCTTTGATAACTTGTATATGTTCATTTGCGTTTTTTATTATAAACATTTTTATGTTTTCTTATAATGCTAATTGGTATTTAATATTTTGTTATATATATATGCCATTCTTTTCCTTGTTTGTTTACAAGAAAAATGAAGATATCTGGTATTCATTATCAGAAAAAAGTCACAACGGTATTAAAACAATATTTTTGGTATTTTTTATATTATCAGTTTTATTTCAATGTTATGCTTTTTATGTAATGTTGATATTTGGCGGTTTGATTCTTTCTTTACAATCCGTTTTTAGCATCATGACTTCAATATCAATATTATTAATAGTATTTTTATCAACCAAGAAGAAAATAATAAGTATTATGCATCATGTAGGATTGATTTGTTTTATTCTAAGTATCATTTTTTATGTTTTATTAATTCCGATTTCAAGTAGTTGGTTTTTTACAACAATAAACATACTGTTTTTTATTTGTTGTGGTATAACTATTTCTTTTAAAATAAGCGAACAACAAAAAAAAGAAATCGAATATAATGATGTAAATGTTTAATTTTAGAGGAAATTATGTTTGATTCTCATGCACATTATGACGACAGACGTTTTGACGATGACAGAGATTCTGTATTAAACTATCTCTTCACCGCAAAAGGTGTGGAAAATATAATAAATATCGGCTGCGATATGGAAACCTCACGCAGTTCAATTGAACTTGCCGAAAAATACACACAGATTTATGCTTCGGTGGGCGTTCATCCGCACGACGCAAAGAGTGTGCCAATGAATTACATCTCACAACTTAAAAAGATGCTTGAACATAAAAAGGTAGTCGCAATTGGTGAAATCGGGCTTGATTTTCATTATGATTTTTCACCGAGGGATGTTCAAAGACTAATTTTTAAAGAACAAATGCAGCTTGCCGAAAAAACAGGCTTCCCTGTTATAATTCATGACCGTGAAGCACATATGGAATGTATCGATATGACACTTTCTTTCCCAAAAGTTAAGGGAGTTTTCCATAGTTATTCGGGCAGCGTGGAAAGTGCAAGAATTTTATTGAAAGCAGGCTGGTATATCTCAATTACCGGTGTTGTTACCTATAAAAACGCAAAAACACTGCCCGAGGTTGTCGCAATGATTGATGAAGACAGACTGATGGTTGAGACAGATTCCCCTTACCTCACGCCCCATCCGTTCAGAGGACAGCGAAACGATTCGAGCTATATGGAGCATACTATAAAAAAAATTGCAGAAATCAGAGGGGTTACACCTGAACATATAGAGAAAATTACTACAGAAAACGCACGAAGATTCTTTCGAATTGAGGAAAAAAATGACCATTACCTACATTGTTGAAAATAACATTTATATAAATCTTACAAACTGCTGTACAAACCGCTGTACCTTTTGCATACGCAATAATGGTGACGGTGCATACGGCAGTAATTCTCTTTGGCTGGAGCGTGAGCCTACTATCGAAGAGGTTCTTGCCGACTTTGAAAAGTATGATATTAAAAAATACAACGAAATTGTTTTTTGCGGTTACGGCGAGCCAACTATGCGTTTAAATGAACTTATAGAAATTGCGAAAAACTTAAAAGAAAAGTACAGCAAACCGATAAGGCTTAACACAAATGGTCAAGCTAATCTTATAAATAAACTTAATGTGGCTCCCCTGTTCAAGGATATCATCGATACCGTTTCCATCAGTCTTAACACCGCAGATGCTGAAAGCTACGAGAAAATATGCCTTCCTGTTTACGGTAAAAAGGCATACGAATCGCTTATTGAGTTTGGAAAAGAATGCGTTCCATATGTTAAAAATGTTATGTTTTCTGTTGTCAGACAGACACTAACCAAGGATGAAATAGAACTTTGCAAACAAATAGCAGATAAAGCAGGAGTAAAATTACGTATACGAGAGTTAATTTAAAATCTTTTTAGTCGTTTTACCTAAAAATTTTAATAAAATTAACCGCTTTTTTTCAAATATGGAAAATTTTTGCTATGCCTCTTGTATTTTAGCGGTTTTTGGTATAAAATAAGACAGTTGAAAACTAATAATAATAAAAATAATTTTTGGAGGTATATTTATTATGGCAGTAAAAGTTGCTATTAACGGTTTCGGACGTATTGGTCGTCTTGCATTCAGACAGATGTTTGGTGCAGAGGGCTATGAGATAGTTGCAATCAACGACCTCACCGATGCTAAAATGCTCGCTCATCTTTTGAAGTATGATTCCGCACAGGGCAGATATGCTCTTGGCGACACAGTCGTTGCAAAAGAAAGTTCTATTGTTGTAAACGGCAAGGAAATCACAATTTATGCAGTTAAAGATGCAAAAGATCTTCCTTGGGGACAGTTAGGTGTTGATGTAGTTTTGGAATGCACAGGCTTCTATACATCAAAAGCTAAGGCACAGGCTCATATCGATGCAGGCGCAAAGAAGGTTGTTATTTCTGCTCCGGCAGGAAATGATCTTCCCACAGTTGTTTTCGGTGTAAACGAGAATGTTCTTACAAAAGAAGATACAATCATTTCTGCTGCATCCTGCACAACAAACTGCCTTGCACCTATGGCAAACGTTCTTAACAAACTTGCTCCTATCCAGAAGGGCTTTATGACCACAATCCACGCTTATACAGGCGATCAGATGGTTCTTGACGGTCCTCACAGAAATGGTGACCTCAGACGTGCAAGAGCTGCTGCTGTTAATATAGTTCCTAACTCCACAGGCGCTGCAAAAGCTATCGGTCTTGTTATTCCTGAGCTTGCTGGCAAGCTTGACGGCGCAGCACAGCGTGTTCCTACACCAGCCGGATCTATCACAGAGTTAGTTGCTGTATGCCTTAAGACAGTAACTGCTGACGAGATTAACGCCGCTATGAAGGCTGCTGCTAATCCTTCCTTTGGTTACACAGAGGATCAAATCGTTTCTTCCGACGTTATCGGCATTACCGTAGGTTCATTGTTCGACGGAACACAGACAAAGGTTACCGCTCTTGAAGAAGGCAAGACCCTTGTTAAGGTTGTTTCCTGGTACGATAACGAGAACTCCTACACAAGTCAGATGGTTCGTACAATAAAGTACTTCGCTGAGCTTAAGTAATATATCTTATCAAATAAAAAATTCGCCCGCCGATTATGGCGGGCGTTATTACTTAAAAAATAGAATTTTGTTTAATAAATTAACATATAATTTTTATGTTATACTAATTCGAATTAGTAACAGTAATAAATTTTCAAGAAGTCTTTGACTTATGAACTTTTTTTAAGAATTTTTCATATAGTTTCTTAGGCGAGGTGACATGTTTATAATCGGCAAAATTGCCGATACTTAATAAATAACTCTTTTATTTCAGTTAAATTGTTTTCAATAAAATATTACAAGCAAAAAATGTTGAAACCGAATTCGGTTATTTTATTATAATTTATTAAATATTTACGCAAAGAAGTATTTTACTCAATATAAAAATAAATTTACGTTTGTTGAGAGCTTTCATATTGTTGAATAATCTTACTCTCTATTTCTCCGCGTAACTCTGCCTTTATAGGGTGTACAATGTCTCTGTGAGATCCGTCAGCACCTATTCTGCTGGGCATTGCAACAATATACTTTTCTCTGCCTTTTATCAGCTTTATATCATGCAAAGCCAGTTCGTCATCGAGAACAACAGAGAATACCGCAAGGAGGTTCCCTTCTGTGAAACTTCTTCTCATTTTTACATCAGTGACATGCATATTTTTTCATATCTCCTTAATTTTTGGTGTGCAGGTTAATGTTATTATTTAAAAAATAAAAATATTTTATACGTTAATGTTCAAAACATATTTATTTTTCTGTAGTTTGTGATATAATAGCCGACATAGGCATTAATCTAATTGCGACGTAACTTGTCGGCATTAGAAAAATGCTTCGCATTTTCACAATGTTTTCTAAGATTTGTGATAAGCATTAATCTAATTGCGACGTAACTTGTCGGCATTAGAAAAATGCTTCGCATTTTTAGGGTGTCAGCTAAGATTTGTCACATATACTTAAATTAATTCAAATTTGAAACAGTGTTACATATAAGACTTCAATAGGGGGATACTACGTTGAATTTTAATGAATTACCTAAGACAGGAAAAATATACTTTGTAGGTATTGGCGGCATCAGCATGTCTGCACTTGCAATGATATTAAAAAATAAAGGATTCGATGTGTGTGGTTATGATAAAACCGCCAGTGAAATAACATTCGGTTTGGAAAAAAATGGGATTGAGATATTTTACCAAACAGAGGATAAAAATTTGAACGGTGTAAGTTGTACAGTATATTCTGCGGCTTTTACACCGGAACACCCGGAAATTCAACAGATAGCTAAAAGAAATATACCGTTGTATAAGCGAGCTCAGCTTCTTGGTGCAATCGCAAAGTTGTATCCCAATTCAATAGGAATTGCAGGTACACATGGTAAATCGACAACAAGCGGAATGCTGTCTTATGTGTTTATGAACGACAAAAAATACGATCCTACAGTTCTTGTCGGAGCAGTACTACCGAATATAAGTTCTACCTTTAAACTTGGCAGCGATGAAAATTTTATTTTTGAAGCAGATGAATACAAAGATTCGTTTTTATCGTTTTTCCCCCGTATAGCGGTAATACTGAATGTCAAACTCGATCATACGGATTACTTTCCCAGCTTCGAGCGTTTGATACAATCCTTCAAAGGTTTTGTTTCGAATACTGGGAATTCCGGATATGCTGTTATTAATCACGATTCAGAAGGTGCTATAAAAGCTGTAAGTGATTACGCAGGAAAACTGATTACTTTTAGTTCTCACGGAAACCGCAAGGCAACCTTCTATGCCGAGAATATTATAATGAACAAGGGTTTCGCTACCTTTGACGTTTATAAGAGCCGTGCCTATTATATGTCTGTGACCCTTTCGGTTCCGGGGCTTCACAATGTCTCCAACGCACTTTCTGTTGTTGCCTGCTGTGATATCTGTGGTATGAATAAAGAATCAATTTCAAGCGGTATTAAGAGTTTTAAAGGTGTATGCAGAAGGTTTGAATTCAAGGGGCAATTTATGGGTGCCGATGTTTTCGATGATTATGCTCATCATCCCGATGAAATAAGAGCAACTCTTTCTGCTGCAAAAAATATGGATTACAAGCGCGTTATATCTGTTTTTCAACCACACACCTATTCTCGCCTGCGAGATTTATTCGATGATTTTGCTGCGTCATTTTCCGATTGTGATTTGCCGGTATTTGCTGATATTTATTCTGCCAGAGAAGTAAACACTTATGGAATAACCTCTGAGCAGCTTGCTGTAAAGGTAAAAAGCGGAATATATCTTGACAGCTTTTTAAAAATAGAAGAATACCTGAAATGTATTTTATGCCCAGGTGACTTGTTAATATTTATGGGTGCCGGTAATATCACCGAACTTGCTAAGACTGTTACAAAAGAATGAAGTTATTAGTTGTATTAAATCGATTATAAAACTTCCAAAAAATCAAGTAAAAAAACCTGTGATATATGGGTTTTTGAGCAGATTTTTTGGTTATGTTTTAATGAGAAATTAATATTAGACACATAAAAGCGAAAAAAGGTATTGACAAAAGGCAAAAAATGTTTTATATTAAATTGTTCGCATTTTTTAGAATTAATATGGAGGTGTTATAGATGGCTAAATGTGATTTTTGCGGAAAGGGTGTAACATTCGGTTGCAATGTTTCCCATTCTAACAGAAAGACCAACAGAAGTTGGAAGCCCAATATCAGAAAGGTCAAAGCGGTTGTAGGCGGTTCCAACAAAACTGTCAGCATCTGCTCTCGCTGCCTTAGAAGCGGCAAGGTTTCAAGAGCGGTATAAAGCCCCATACATACCCGAGAAGACATATCAGCCGCAACTTATAAAGTAGCGGCTGTTTTTCGTTCCGCTTTAAATTTTCTATACTAATTCGAATTAGAAACAGTGATAAATTCAAAGAAAAGTCTTTATCAATGCGGTATACCGCATTGATTATATATAGGATTTTTTTGAAGAATTTTTCTTACGGTTTCTTAAAAGAAATAGTATTATCCTACATCCTTATACCGCTGCATAAACTCCTCGTTTAGTATCGAGTAGTGATGCAGCGTTTTATATTCTCCCCTCAGGAATAACGATTTTCTTGTAACCCCTTCAAGCTTAAAACCCATAGAAACAGCAAACTTCATTGATGCTGTGTTTCCGTCCATAATACGAAGCTCCACGCGGTTTAAGTCAAGCTGAGTAAAAGCAAGCCTGAGTATAGCTTCAACCGCCTCCTTCATATAGCCTTTTCCCTGATACGAGGGCGAAAGGACATAACCCAATTCGCCCTTATTATTCGTAAAATCCATATCCGCAAAGCCGCAGGTTCCGATAAAAACGCCGTCCGACTTACAGTTTAACCCCCAATCGGCGTAATTACCTTTACGATATTGCTTTTGAAGGTATTCTATATACCCTTTTGTTTCCTCAATATTGAGGTGAGGGGTCCATAAAAGATATCGTGTAACCTGATCAAGCGAAGCATATGCATACATATCATTTGCGTTATCAAGCTCAATTTTTTTCAGAATCAACCTTTTGGTTTCTATAACCGGCATATCAGAAAAAATTTTTCTGTATTTATAGTTATCCATATGCCTTAATTGTATAAAAGTATTTTTGCAAGCGGTGAGTCTTTATCGAGAATAATGGTTTTATTATCGCCGCTTAAAGATAATTTCAAAGCATCAAGCGAACGTATAAATTGATAAAACTCAAGCTTTTCCGGAGTATTATAAGCTTCGGCGATAAACCTCATATATTCTGCTTCGCCTTCGGCGATGGTTTTTTCTGCCTTAACACGTGCGTCTGAAATAATAGTGTTGTATTTTTTATCAACCTCATTAGTAATTATTGAAGCGTTATAATGACCATCTGCAATATATGCTTGAGCTATCTTGTTACGTTCGGAAATCATTCGAGTGAAAACTGCTTCTTCATTTTGTTCGGGAAGATCGAAGCGTTTAATTTTTACATCAACGACTTCAATTCCGTAACTGTTTGCACCTTCTTTTACATTCTTAAGAATTTCACCATAAATAGTGTTGCGTTCATCAGGGTCTTCCATATTAATTATTTCGTCCTGATTTAGAGTACCCATCTTTGTCTTAATAAAATTATATGTCAGTGCATCAAGTCTGCCTTCTGCTTCCTTGGTACTGCCAATCGTTTTTTTGAAAGTAACCGGATCTGTAATCCTCCATAAAACATAACTATCCACTATCATAGTTTTTTTATCTTTGGTTATAACATCAGAAGGATTTATATCATACAGCATCACCATTTTAGGATAAATTGTTACAGAATCAGTAAATGGCACCTTAAAATATAAGCCAGCATCATTTTTTGTATTGATTATTTTTTCAAATCGAAGCACGCAAGCATATTGATTTTCTTCAACTACATAAAATGATAAAAGACACACGATAAGTAGTATAAAAAGTATAACAGCAGTTATAATAATTTTTTTCATTATTTATCCCCCAAATCTAAAAACGATTCGATTGGTAATACCTTTGTAATATCGCCATCCGAAGTATCAATATAAAGTTTTACACCCGGTAATATCGTTTCAATCGTCTCATAATACATTCTTGATTTTGTCATTTCTGTATTTAATATATACTGTTCATACATAGCTTCGAACAGTGCAACTTCTTCCTTTGCCTGATTTATACGACTTTGTTTTAAATATTCTGCATTTTGTAATAATTTATCTGCCTCTGCGTCAGCTTTCGGCATCATCTGCTCCTGATATGAAAGCGCATTGTTTTCAGCAGTTTCACTATCCTGCTTAGCTGTTTCAACTGCTTTGAATGCTGCTCTTACTTTATCAGTTGGAGGATCACTATCTTGAATTTTAATAGTATAAATCGATACACCTATATCGTATGCTTGCAGTTCGTTAATAATAAGGTCTTTAACTGCTATTTCTATATTTTCTCTTCCGTCTGTCAACACTAAATCAACATTGGACGAACCGATTACGTTTCTAATCTGACTTTGAGCCAGCATTTTTAATACAGATTCGGGGTTATCGGAAGAATATAAATACTTTTCTGCATTGATTATTTTATATTCAATGAAAAAATCTACATTAACAATATTGAAATCTCCTGAAATCATCTTGCTTTCGTCTTCAATAGGTGAAATTGAACCATCTTCATTTGTGACATATCCCAGTTCAATCTTATGTATTCCCTCAACGTTTACTCGATGAATTTTTTGTATTCCAAACGGTAATTTGAAGTGAACACCTGCTTCTGTTGTGTTGGTAACCGAACCAAAAGTGGTAACAACCGCTACCTCCTTATCGGATACAGTGTAATAACTTGTTGCCAAAATTAATAAAACAAATATCACTATGGTACCAATAAATATCCATTTCATTATTTTTTTACTGTTTACTGGATCAAAGGTTCTTATTGGCTTAGATCCGTTAAAACTGGATTTGTTCATTTTTATAACCATTCCTTTCTGTGGCGTTTACGCCACCAGTGGTAGTTGTGCTGTTCCGGCATTAAGCCGGATTACTGCACCTCTTGCAGTAAAGGTACAAAACCGTAGTTTAAAAATTTATTTTAAACTTTCTACCTCCAATATCTTATTTAAGTATATTATATATTATAATGCAATTTATTTCAAGCATTTAAATATAATACCTTTTTTAACCAAAAATTTTTGGATGATATTTATATAATTACCATAGTTTATTTGTAACAAAATTACCTTGACATAATTATAAAACTGTTGTACAATTAGCTTGTTATGTTTTACATTCACTTTTTAGGAGGATTCCCCAAATGAAGAAACGCTTGATTGGTCTGCTGCTTGCTGCGGTCATGCTTATACCACTGCTATCATCCTGTGGTCCTGATGAAGTTCAACCACCACAGGCGGCAGAAATTTACACATTGTATACTATTGCCGATGCAACACCCGACGCAATAAGACAGGTAGAACTTGCACTTAACCGCTTATTATTTTTCAGAGTTGGTTTTTGTATAGATATAGTAGCCGTTACCGAAGATGAATATGACGATTTGATTGCAAATCAATTTAATGTAATGGCTGAGTTTGAGGCTGCAAAGAAGGATAAAAAGAAAAATAAATCGGAATCCACAGATTCCGCAACCACTTCAACCTCTGAAACCAGTGAAGTGTTAACTGGTGAAAAAATTATAGAAATGCTTGAAAAAGGCGAAGATATCGTACAAAAAGATCCAAGCCTTGATGTATTCTTGGTTCGCAGTTATGACGAATATTTTAAGCTAGCAACAAGCAAAATGCTTACCTCAATTGAAGATAAGCTTTCCAGTGAAGCAAAAGTTTTAAAGGATTATATTCACGGAACTTTTTTTGAAGCAGCGAAAATTAATAAAAAAACATATGGCGTACCGGTTAATGATACAATTGGTAATTATGATTACATAGTTTTTGACGCTGAGTTACTTGATAAATACAATTACGACGCAGAAACAATGGTTAACCTGTCAGATCTTGAGGAATATCTTGCACTTATCAAGGCAAACGAGCCGGATGTTATTCCTTTGGAAAACGCTATTGATAATTCAGCTTACGCCTATATGTTTAACGACGGATTTGCTTCCTATGTTACAAGTGGCGGTGAGGTTGGATCTACTTATGAGGATAAAAGTCTTCTTGCTTATTACGGTATGATTGCTCGTTATAATGCTCTGGGCTATATGAGTAATTCAACTGGTGACGAAAATGCACGTTTTGCGGTTAAATTTGTTTCCGGTGATGAGACTAATATTAAGACACTTGAAAATGAAACCGGTCATGAGTACAGATTTAATGTTTACAGATACCCCTCTGCAACTAATGAAAATACAATAAAAAACATTTATTGTGTAAGTAAATATGTCATAGCTAATGATATCACCAATGTTATGGAATTACTTACCGCTTTATTTACCGAATCTGACCTTCAGGATATTTTTACTTACGGTGTTGAAGGTATACATTTTATATATGATGATAATAATCAGGTTGTTATAATAAGTGAAGATTATAAAATCAATCTTGATTATACCGGTAATAAATTTATATCAACTACATTACAGGGTGAAGACCCCAACAAATGGGAAGGTGCAAAAAAACACAATTTTGAGTCAGTAAAATCGAAGGTTATCGGTTTTGATGTTGTGCCAGATAATTTTGAATATACCGACAACGACGGAAATAAAATAACAGTTTATGAACCGAAATATGTAGATATAATTCAAGGAGTAATAAACAAATATTACCCTTCCTTTATGGATGGTTCGATTGTTGAAATAGATTATGCCTTATTACAGACAGAGGCAAGTGCGGCAGTTTATGAAGATTTACGTAAACAATTGGAAAGCTCCTACAGTTTAGATTTAGAGGCCGCATATTCTTTGAAAGTCAAAGAAAGTATTTTAAATAGTTCTCAGGCAGATGTAATCAAAGAAGAAGCAGAAACAGAAACAATGGATTTGATTTTATCGTCGGTAGAAGATTTACTAAGATCTGAACTCGATACAAAATTCAGAGCAGAGTTAGGAGAAGACGCTACTGAAGAAGAAATTAAGGCAGCTGTTGATGAAGTACTTACTGAAGAATATATTTTAGAAAATAAAAATCTGGAATATACAGACGAATATATTGCTGAACTTATAGAAGCAAAATATCTAGATACAATAGCATCTAAAGTTGATGAAAAACTCCAAGAATATATTACAACATCATTAGAAAGTGATTTAAATAAGGCAATAAATTCCGCTAAATTCAAGCTCGAACTTGATGAGATGTTTGCTAAGAACAGTGCGGCATTTGTTAATAAAAAAATCGATGAGAAAATTGCAGAACAGATTTTTGATGCTTCTCAGTTAATGATCGCTGATTTTAATACCGAGATTGAAACTGTAGTAAATGCTTTTGTTGATGAGAATTTCGAAAAACTGGGTTTAAAATCAAGAGATGAATTATTGTTTAAAATCGGTTATTTAAAACCGGCTGGTTCGGAAGATGATGAAGTTTCAGGTGATGAATCTGAAACAGTATCAGAGGAAGTAACAGATGAATCAACTGGCGATGAAGTAACCTACGAACAAGCATTTGATTCATATTTTGCATTTGTATTAGATAAAATTGAAAGTCAATATTTAAAAGTATATCCGCTTCCGACAGCAGGTGCATAAGCATAAAATCGAGACCACTCATCAAAAAATGAGTGGTCTTTTTGTTGTTAAAACTTATTTTTTAAATAAGTAAATCATTATATAAAGCCAGAGAAGCCCTATACATCATATAAATGTCAGATTTAGCTGCAAGCTCAAGCGGTGAATGCATTGACAGAATCGGCACTCCGACATCAATAACATCAATATTTAGCATAGCAATTTCTGTTGCGACTGTTCCTGCTCCACCCTGATCCACCTTACCGTATTCACCTGTCTGCCAGACAATCTCATTTTTATCAAGTAGCTTAACCACCCTTGATACAACCTCTGCGGATGCATCGGACGAGCCGCTTTTTCCTCTTGAACCTGTATATTTTGTAACAACAACGCCTTTGTTCAAGTATGCGGAATTGGTAGCTTCATAAGCTTCAGCATAACATGGGTCATATGCACCACCGACATCGGCAGAGAAACATAACGAATTAACACAGCAATCTCTTATGTCGGCATTTTGCATATCACAAAGGTTAGCAAGAAAATCCTTGAAGGAAGCTGAACGTAATCCGGTAACACCCTCTGAGCCGATTTCTTCTTTATCGGCAAACATTGCTATTGCAGTCTTTTTTATATTACCAAGCTCACAAATTGCGCTTAAAGCTGGATAAGCACATATTCTGTCATCGTGTCCGTATGCTGCTATCATGCTGCGGTCGAAGCCAACCTCTCGAGATTTTATTGCAGGAACTGCTGTAAGCTCTGCGGTAATGAGGTCTGCTTCATATATTCCATACTTTTCATTTAAGAGAGAAAGAACATTCAACTTCACGCCGTCCTCTGAGTCATAAGGAATCGAACCGTTAATAATATTAAGTCCCTCTCCGCTGATTGCCTCATAAAGTTTCTTTTCTGCCTGATCCTTACCGATGTGTGGCATAAGATCGCTTATATAAAAAACAGGATCGTCTTCATCTTCTCCGATATTAATTTCTACACGACCGTTATTTTTTGTATAGACAACTCCGTGCAGCGAAAGCGGAAGTGCGGTCCATTGATATTTTTTTAAACCGCCGTAATAATGTGTTTTAAAATAACCAATACCGCCGTCTTCATATAAAGGAACCTGCTTGAGGTCAATTCTTGGTGAATCGGTGTGAGCGACTATAATAGAACAACCCATATTAAGGCTGTCCTGACCAATAACTGCAAGAAAAATATTTTTGTCTCGGTTTACATAATATATTTTGTCCCCGGGCTTGTATTGTTTTCCTTTCTCATATGACACAAAACCTCTGTCAGACGCGTATTTTACAGCATATAAAGTTGCTTCTCTCTCGGTTTTTGCTATATCGATAAAGTTTCGGTAGCCTTTTGAATATTCATAAATTGCTTCTGTTAAAGCTGGAAAACGAATATAAATATTCTCACGTTTGTATAAGAGTTTTTTTGCTTTTTCTTTGATATTATTACTATCTGACATAATTATGACAATCCTTTCATCTATGCGTATTTTAATATTTTTATCCTAACTATCAATGTCTTCAAAGTATATCTCAATATATATTTCGGCAACTTTATTTACTTTTGCAACATAATTTCTGGTTTCTTCATATGGAATTTCTTTTAAAGCTATTCCGTCATCAGAATAACGGGTATCATTTAACCAGTTCGCAACCCTGCCATGTCCTGCGTTATATGCAGCAAGAGCGGTGTCCCAATTATTAAATCTATCATGATAAAGGTGCGATAAATAAAAAACACCGTATTTTATATTGTTTTCCGGTTTATAAATATCACCCTCAGCATAACTTTCATCCATAAGTCTTGAAAGCCAATCATACGTATCTGGAATAATTTGCATTAAACCGATTGCTCCTGCAGATGACTTAGCATTTTCATCAAAGCCGCTCTCCGAATAAATAACAGCATATATAACTTCTTGCGGTACATTATATTCCCTGGAATACTTTATTACATATTCTTCATATCTGATCGGATACCTGCTTTTTCGTATTTCTTTTATACCAATTAATAATCCGTAAATAATAAGCCCTGACATAAGAACAGAAACGAAAATTATTATTTTCTTTTTCCTTGTAGCCTTAGAACTCATTCTTTTACACCAATAATTTCAGTGAAAACCCTTTCGGTATTTTTTTTAAGAGTAATTAAATCGGAGTCGTTATTTATAATATAATCACATTTTTTCTTTAAAAAACTATTGTCTTTTTGTTTTGATAACCTTATCTTTGCCTGCTCTGGAGAAAGTTCGTCTCTGTTTTGAAGACGGTTTAAGCACTGCTCATCTGAGGTTAAAACACAAACGGTTATATCGCATTTTTCGTTGAATCCGCTCTCGAAAAGTAAAGGAGCCTGAACGACCACAAGCCCACCTTTGCTTGACAAAGCGGCTTTTTCTGCCCACTCAATAATATTTTTTAATATATGTTTATGAGTTATATTATTTAATTTAGTTAAATGCTTGTCATCATTAAAAACAATTCTCGAGAGTTTTTTCCTGTCAAGACTACCATTTTCATCTATTATACCTACACCAAATGAATCTGTAAGCTCCTTAAGCAAAGGACTTCCCTTAACAGTAAGACTTCGGTAAACTATATCACTGTCTATAACAGCAATTCTCATTTCGGAGATAAAACGGCTACATTCACTTTTACCGCTGCCGCTTCTTCCGCATAGTCCGATTAATTTCAAACCTTTATCCTATCCTTCCCTAGGCATTTATGCCTAAAGTGGGAATTGTGCCGATTCAACAAAAGCCGAAGTGACTTTCCATTAAAGTAAAAGGCACAAAACCGTAGTTTGAAAGATTTATCTTTCAAACTTTAATTACCCGCTCTATACATTCTCTGCTAACAGCACCCTGCCTTAATATCTTAGGTTCACCTAATAGGGATATTATAGTTGATTCCAATCCGTATTCGGTATTACCAGCATCAATAATAATATCAACCCTGCCAAAAAGTTCTTTAATGACTTCTTCACCATTTTTTGCACTGATATTACCCGAGAGATTCGCAGAGGTAGCCGCAATCGGACATCCTGCTTCACGAGCCGATAAACTAAAAATAGCATTGCTTGGGAAACGTAAGCCGACAGTGTCCCCACTTGCAGTAACAATATCAGGAATACCTTCTTTTTTCTTGACTATTACCGTAAGCGGACCGGGTGTGAATTTTGATATTAACAATTTAGCTTCATCGGTAAGATAAGCTATTTCCATAGCTTGTTCCAATGAGTAAACATGGCACAGCAACGGCTTTTGCATCGGTCGTTCTTTAGCATAATAAATATCAGCAACAGCTTTTTTGTCAAATGCATTTGCACCTACGCCGTAAACAGTCTCGGTCGGAAAGCATACTACTCCCCCATCTTTTATCTTCTTCGCACAAATTTTTATTATATTTATATCAGGATTTTTCTCATCAAGCTTGTAAACAACAGTATTTTTCATAGTTTTATCCTCAAAATAATTGATGATTTGCTGACAATGTGAAAATACGAAGCATTTTTCTAATGCCAACAATTATGCATATAAAATAGAGCACTGCTTATGTCGGCTATTATAACATACATTTTTGCCATTTTCTACACAAATTTGTCTTTTGCAAATAAAATAAGTGTTGAAAATTAAATTTTAGGATGGTATAATATAATTTAATAAAGTTTTTAAAGAGAAATGGATTCCAAAACTATGCCGATTAAAATACCACATTCACTACCAGCAGCTGAAACGCTTATAAAAGAGAATATATTTATAATGGATGAAAAGCGTGCTATGACGCAGGACATCCGTCCGTTACAAATTGTGATATTGAATCTTATGCCTACTAAGATAACTACCGAAACGCAATTTTTGCGTCTTTTATCAAACACACCGTTACAGATTGATGTATGTTTATTGGCAACAGCATCTCATCAATCAAAAAATACACCTACCGAGCATCTCACTTCTTTTTATCAGACCTTTGATGATATAAAAAACGAGAAATTTGACGGTCTTATAATCACGGGAGCACCGGTTGAAACTTTGCCATTTGAAGAAGTTGATTATTGGGACGAGCTTATAAAAATAATTGAATGGAGTAAACATAATGTTTACTCGACCATGTATGTCTGCTGGGGAGCTTATGCAGGGCTTTATTACAATCATAAAATTCCAAAATACCCTCTGGACAACAAGATATTCGGAATTTTTGATCATAATACACTTATCCCCTCTAACCCGCTAGTCAGAGGGTTTAACGAGGTTTTTTCCGCTCCGCATTCAAGATATACTTATGTTAAGGGTGAGGACATTGCAAAGCATGACGATCTGCTTCTTGTTGCAGATTCAGACACGGCAGGTGTGTTCTTAGTTGCAACCAAGGATGGACGAGAGGTTTATATTACAGGTCATACCGAATATGATTTCGATACTTTGCAAAAAGAATATCAGAGAGATGTTGATAAAGGACTTTCCATCAAACCTCCATATAACTATTTTAAAGACAATGACCCGAATAATACACCAAAGAATACCTGGAGAGCACATGCTCATCTATTGTTCAGCAACTGGTTGAATTACTTTGTTTATCAGAACACCCCCTATAATCTCGAGGATATTCTATAAAATATTTTTAAGCCATTTTGCCGGCGGCAGGTGGTAATATTGGAGTATATATTTTCTTTGCTGCCGGAGAAACGGAAATAATCTTATATGCGCAGGTTTCTATTTTCATTAGACCAAGAGTTGACTGTTTATGATTTTGATGTTGTTGTAATTGGAAGCGGTATTGCAGGACTTTATTCTGCTCTGCATATCGATTCTGCTTTGCAATGTGCAGTTATAACCAAAGCAAACTTCGATGAAAGCAACTCATATTTTGCACAGGGCGGTATTGCTGCAGTAATGTCCCCCGAGGATAATTATATAATGCACATTGACGACACCTTAAAAGCAGGTGCCGGACTTTGTGACGTTGAGGCTGTAAAGGTTCTTGTAGAGGAAGGCCCTGAGAATATCAAGACTCTTATAGATATGAAAATTCCTTTTGATGTCAACTCCGAGGGCGACCTTCAGATAACACGTGAGGGTGGTCACAGAATGCGTCGTATCGTTCATTGCGGTGGTGATGCGACAGGTAAGGAAACCACAATCCAACTTAGTAAACTTGCAATGAAAAAACAAAATCTACACTTTTTCTTTGAAACTTTTTTTATTGATATACTTACCGATGATGATGGCGTTTGCGGTGTAATGGTGCGTGTTGGTGACGATTTTAAAGTTCTGCGTACACGAAACGTAATTATTGCAACAGGCGGTGTAGGACAAATATACGAATACACCACTAACCCTTACGGTGCAGTAGGTGATGGTATTGCCGCTGCTCAG
>Ga0209417_1004198_pt1 | contig 17601 bp, 24 predicted proteins | sample RifGroF2_FD_184002 | JGI IMG/M metagenome (GOLD analysis project Ga0209417, IMG submission 184002) | Groundwater microbial communities from Rifle, Colorado, USA - Groundwater F2 (SPAdes) (version 2) | ecosystem: Environmental > Aquatic > Deep subsurface > Groundwater | place: Rifle, Colorado... | reverse complement strand
AAAAATGACTAACCTTAACTTTCCTTGCCATATTTCAAGGCTTACAGGATACCCGTGTCCATCGGCAGAGGTTTTATCTCCGTAGCCCTCTGGCTGTATCCATAGTTTCCCATTTTCAGATAAAACATTTATTTTTATATTTGTAGATACAACATCTGAATTTTGTTCTTTAATTTTGCAGTTAAACTTTTTCATGTTTTTGTTTCCATTTAAACAAAGAAAAGGATCTACGGCACTAACATTACCTAATCATATTCCAACTTTCATTGGGCAGAGTTTGTAAGCGGTTCGCAAGTAAATCCTTTTCAGTTTCATTTTTTATGTTTTTTTAGCCATTCTATTACTTCCATGTTATCTGTTATATTTTCTTCATTTTCATCTTGAAGAACATATCCGCATTCTATACATTGAAATCTATCAACTACAGAATCATCGACATTTAGATTTTCATAGTCAAAATCCCCATCAGGGTCGAGATTAGCTATTACACTGCTGACAATTGCATTAGTTTCAATAACTTCTAACCTGTTCCCTTTGCATTTTGGGCAGATAAATGTGAGGGTCTTTATTTCTTCTATTTTTTGGTTTTTGTTTTCCATATATTCTATTTCTCAAAAAATGATTAGCTGGTAGATAGTTATAATAACGATTTTCCAAGTGCTATAATAGCCGTAGGAATAATTATAATTTGCAAAAGAAGAGCTAAGCATATATACATATAATGCCCTGTTACTATCAAGATTACACAACATGTTATAGCTGTAATCAGAGAAAAAGCATTTCCCGGAATTACAAATACAAGAGATGTTGATCCCATAAAGATAATACATATAATTACAGGCCATGTCGGCATCTCATCTGTTTTCTTCTTTACTATTGCTATATCATTTGGATCTTCAGATAGATACATACTTGTCGGTAATGCATTTGGATCTGTTTCATCTGCATGGCTAAACCAATACCAACAACATCCGACCAATAAACAAATTAAAATAAATGTTAATAGTTTTCCCATATTTTTGCCCTTTTTATGAATATCTCTAATATATAGAATTGAGAAAATGATTAGCTGGTGTAATTTCAATCCTGATTATCTGGAAATTACTTTTCTATTTCGGCCATAATCTTTTTAAGTTCCTTTACAAAATCTAAAACCATTTTGCCATCAAGTTTGCTATCATTGAATTTCTTACAAAGGGCAAACAATTTAGGAGCTTTCATAATCAGTCTTGCATTCCTTGTTGCCTCTTCCTTACTTGCTTGTCCTACATCTTTCCCGCCTGATAAAATCTCGGCAACAGCAACATTTCCATTGCCAATGAGAGCATTGCCAGTTGCCATAGAAATATCAATAATGCCCCAATTGCCGTATTTATCGCATTGAGTTAAAGTTTTTTTAGCCATTTTTATTCCTTAAAATATGATTATTTGCATCTATCACAGTTTTTATTGCATTTTTAGGGACAAATATAATACTTCCCATTTTCATCTGTGTTTACCAATTGCCCATCGAAAAAAGTATCCTCATCTATCTCATCAAGAACTAACTTTTCTCCATCCCAAAGCAACCATGCGCCAGTCGTGAAAACCTTATCTCCTTTTTTTAAATATATTTTTGCCATAAAAGTTCCTAAAAATCCTTATGTCTGAAAAATTAAGAATTATTTTGCTAAATCTATCCTTGTGGTCTTCCCTCTTGAATTTCTAACATTAAATACAGGGTGAAAAGATTTTTTATCTGTCATTATCTGGTAAACTTGTTTTGCAGCCGCTAATTCATTCTTGGCTTCAATATCAATAGAATAGGTAACTCTAAATGTAGAATTTTTTGTTTTCATTTTTTTAGCCCTTAATTTTTAACTTTCTCTATATATATAAGAGAAATCGGTTAGCTGGTGACTATTGAAGCAATTTATAAAAGAACTTTAATGCTTCTTGTTCTGCTATTTTATCAGTTTCCAATATCTGACAATTATCGCATCTTTGTAGTTCCAACTTTTTCAGGTCTGTATTGAATATGACAAGAAAGCCTCGGTCTTTACAAACTTTGCATCGTGGCACTCTTTGTTTGCCCATAGTTCACTCTTTTTTTTGTATTATTGTTTCATTCTTAACTTTATATGGTTTTGAATAAGTTCCGGTAAATCAGAAAAAGCAATTCTTTTGCCTAAATGTCTGCCTTCGGTGCACGATGAAAATTGAGAAAAGCCTTGAGGACTACAAGGGTCATTGCTCATGCCGAGACAGGTGAGCCTGCCATCGGCATAATCACTCCATGCTTCCCACTCGCCTGTCTTATCATTGTAAATGTCGAATGTGACAGTGTATCTATCACAGGTATTCGGCTTGTCCCATATCTTCCGAACTCGGCAGATATTCCCTTGCTCATCTCTTACGGCAGGTCGTTCTTTTATTTTTTTATTCATAATAGATATTTCTCAAAAAACGATTAGCTGGCAAAATTATCCTTTACATTCACTTAGCTTTTTTGGCTTAAAATAAATATCTCTTTCGATTTTTAGTCCTATTGGCCCCTGAATAGATTCAAGTTCAGCAAGTGAGAAATAACCAATTTCACCATCAGGACAAAGTTCACTGAAAACTTTGCCAAAGAACAGTTGTTCTTCTGGTGAATACTCATAGGCAAACCAAGACCAGCTCGACCAAGTTGTGAAAAATTTTGCATAAACCATTGGATCAGCTTCATTTTCTTGTGAATAAAGAGCCGGCAATTGTTTTTTCAGTTCTTCTGTCATAAGTTCCATTGTTAGTCCTTTCTATAAATATCTATTCCATAGAATAGAAAAACCAAATAGCTGGTGGACTTATTAGGTAATTTCAACAGCTATTTAACGAGCCATAAATAGAATTATCGTTAATTTGCTCAAATTGCTCAGCCAGACCGACCACCAGAACTCCACAGTCGGCTCGGTGGAGCACTTCTGACCCAAAGGCTCATCTGACAGGCAGTTTCTAACCTGCTCAACCTGTGAGCTTCTAACTTGTTCTTCCAACCCCCTCATGCGGCGACTGAACCCCTCCGAACTGAACTACATGTGGAAGCCAAGTGAACTGGAACTACAAACCTATGCCGTTGATTTATCAACTTCATCATAATCATCGAAGTTTCTAACTGACCCACTAATGAATCCAAATAAATCTCCTCAAGGCTCATAGAATTAATATTTTTTACTATTTCTCTTTCTGCTCTTGTTCTGATATTCATTTTTTAGCTCCAAAAAAATAATATTTCCTATTACTCTATTGAAGCTAAAAGATGACAAGCTGGCGGAATTGCTGCCGACCTACTCTGCCAGACCTACCACCAGAACTCCTACCAGCCTCACCGGCAGCTCAACCTACCTTCCCCGACACCTCTAACAATGGACATACTTCGTTTAGTCCGCTAAATCTTCCAAAAACTTTAAATCATCGATTACAACGCTGTCGCCTGTAACATTTTTCTTCCGCCTCTTTACATTTACGTAGGGGACATCCTTCCAAGGATTTTTAGAACCGAAGGAATAGACATAAGGTTTTTTAAATCCTTCGCCTGTAGTTCTTTCCCTCTTTATTAGTTCCAACTGATTAAGAGTATCTAATATAGCAGATACAATTTTTCTAAATCTCTCTTTATCTGGGCAAACCTGTCTTGTTACATTTTCCCACTCTTTTGTCCAAGTAAACATATAATCAGTCATTGAACAGGATCTTGGTCTTCCCTGCCGGTAGCAATAAAAAGTCATTTTTTTAAGAACAAAAACGAATTCAGACTTCCTGATATTCCTCTCTCTGTAGAGGGTTAGTTCCGGTATAGTGGGAAGAAGGGAGGCAAAGTTATATTCTTCTATAGGTATGCCTCTTGGACTTTGGGGTGCTATTTGACCTGCTGGAACAGCGGCGAGCCTTTCTTTTTTTCTTTCTTCATACTTTTTATCAGCTATAAGATACTGTTCAAGAGAACGACCGGAAAATTCTATCAGACTTAGTATGTCATTAAGCTGGTCTTCAGTCTTGTTATACTTTTCAGCTAACTGTTTTAATTTTTCATTCATTTTGGGTAGTCTCCTAAAAAAGAAAAGGGCACCAGCTCTTATGACTACCCCTAGTTTAGAACTGGCACCCCTAAATATATTCAATAAATTGACATTTAAAGGGGTAATCTGTCTTTATTCTATTTCAAAGTTATCCGGTAAATTCCTCTATTTATTTCTGTAAAATTTTTTTTATTTATAGAAATATATTAATTACCGATACGGCTCTGCCGTAGAGTAGTTCTCAGCCCAAAGGGCTGACGTAGAGTATTTTTTTTCACCAGGGCCCCTAGTGGACCTGATCCTAGGTTGACCTGATCTATGGCAAAGCCATATCTATATAATAAATTTTTTTATTTATAAAAAATAGGGAACTAGTTCTAATACACTAGATATGGGGGGGAAGTGTTTTAGTAGGAATTAAAAGGGCTGTTTTAGGCTTAAATATAGGTAAAGTCGGAATAGGGATGTCCCTTTGTCGGGACACCCCCTCCACGGATCTGGACTGGCGGGATTAACTGACACCCTGCAAAAAAATCAACTCAGAACCAGCTCATGAACAGAGCAAAAATCTGTTAGCAAAAGTGTTAGCATTTGTTTGCAAAAAAGAGAGTTGTTTGCAGTTTTCTTGTTTGCAAGGGGGTATATATATATTAAGTCGATCTTGAAAAAACCTTATTATTAGAGTAAAAAATGAGGGTGGGTACCTCAGGTACAAAAAGATACTATAGAAAACAAGAAAACAAAGAAAACAAACAACAACAATTTCAACCTTGAATATATTTTCTCTGCTCATTTTATATAAAAAAATAGGCCAGTTGGCAAAACTGGCCTGAGGACAGAAAAACAGGAAAACAGAATGTCACTTTATATCTGCTGTTATTTATTAGTTCATCAAATATTTGTATCTTCTAATTCTGCCAAAAAATAATTTTACAGGAAAAAAATCTCTAATTCTGTGGCTCAGTAAACAAAGTTCCTTCATCATCTGATAACAACTGCTCTGCTGATTGAGCTTCTTGTTTTTCTCTCTGTTCAAATTCAGCCTGCATCTCTGCTCTCTGGCCAACGGTAAAGCTCAAATAATCTGTTAATTCTGCTTCTGTTTGGATATCGGAGGGGCCATGGAAAAGGACTGGCTTTTTACAGGTTCGACAGATAAAACGACACTCTGCCGGGAGTACGTTAGTATCGTCAATCTGTTGGTCAATATAGGTGATAAAACCAGTATCTGGATGGATCAGAACGGCTTCTCTTTCCTTGATCCATTTCTCATAACTCAGCTCATCAGAACCACAATTAAAGCATTTAAATTGAAACATAAAAAATCTCCTATAAAAAATAATAAATTGTTATTAGCATATAAAAAAAGAGAACATGTCTGGTTCTAACGCTACAAAGAACCTAAACACATTCTCTTATGACCAGTAAATACAGTTTTCAACATCTCGTGTAGCGTTTAATTACATAGTTCAGCCTCAGTTTAGTTCAGCTTTTATTAGTGCATCTGATTTCTTCTATTGATATATCGGCAGAAAAGTAAAAATCTCATCTGGTTGGAACTCATAGTGGGGTGGATACACATTCTGTGAGTAATCGTTTCAGAGGTGTAATGTTCTTCTTTACTCCATCCACCAACAGTTCACGTTTTGCTGTAACTCTAACCAGATTGCATTTTACATTTATGACCGCATCATACTTGTGACCGCCAAAGGTGAAATGAAGCTCCTTTGAATTATACTTTTCTATATTTTGCCGTTCCTCTTCTTTATATGGCGGATCCATAAAGTAAGCCTCAGCCATTCTCTCCCAGGTGGCGATAAAAGATCCAATTTTGCTACATAAAGCTCTTTCCATGGTAGGTTTTGGTTTTGTCAGTTTTTTGTTTCTCATCAATTTTTATCCTTTCGAATTTAATTGTTAATAAATTTCATATTTCGCCACGTTTCTCAATGCTCACCTTCAAAAATGTCAGGGAGCGGTTCCGGCTCACGTTTGATCTTTGGCTTCTTCTTTTTCTCGATTGTTAAGCCTAACTCTCTCAAAACTACATCTATTGGTTCTTCGCCAGGTCTTTTCTTCAAATCATCATTTGTTTTTTCAATCATTTTTTATACTCCTAAAAATATGTATTAAAATTATTAATAAAAACATCAAGCAGCCTTTCTCTTAAGCCAGTGGTTAAGTCTTAATTCAGCTACATCAACAAACAGTTTTTCCTTTTCTATGCCTACGTATTTTAAGCCTTCAAGAGCAGCAGCAATGCCGCAGGATCCAGATCCCATAAAGCAATCCATAATAACACCATTTGGGGGAGTAATTAGTCGGCAGAGATACCTCAAGAGATCAATAGGTTTAACGGTTGGATGGGGATTATGCTGAGGCTGAAGACCTTTCTTGGACATTACCCCAGCGGCTTTGGCATCTCTGAGGTCTCGTCTAACTTTAGGAAGATGTTCCAATCCAGCATTAATCTCTGAGCAACTTGGTTTGGGACAGTATAAGAATTTAGAAGCATAGACATCTGCTTGTAAATTCATGAGTATTTTAGAGTCTTCGCCAAAAATGACATTTGATGGCCACCATCCATCCTTCTCATTATGCTGTTCAGCGTCCTTGATCCGACAGGCATCAATATCAAGGCCGCCAGTTCCCCATTTATCAATGTTTGCTTGAATGGTCTTTTCAGACAAGGGCTTACGAGCAAGGCAAATCAATTCCATTGCTGGTTTTAGGGCAGTTTCCAATCCGTTATTTGTGCGGCCAAAGTGTTTATCAGTCTGATTGGCTATGTTTTTGCTCTTTGGAAATCCCTGGCCGTAAATCCAAGCAAGAGAATCTCTAATCTGCCAACCAGCATCCTCTAAACCAGTAACCATTCTATGGTAATTTCGAGTGCCGCCAAATGATAAAATATGTCCTCCTGGCTTTACTACTCTCAAAAGTAGGGCTGCCCAGAGAGTACACCACTCTTGGAATTTCTGAGGATCATCAAAACAGTCCCAATCTTTGCCCAGAAAACCTAATCCATAGGGAGGATCTATAACGGCACCATCAAAAATATTCTCATCCATTTGTTTAAGTTCAACAACGCAGTCCTCATTAATTAGAAGACAGCCTTCCATGTCTTTCAGATATTCTTTTGTAATCATTTTTATTCCTCTTTATAAAGGGCAGTAGTATTTACTGCCGACAATTTATTTATTAATCTATATTTTGCTTTATCAGCATTTTGCTTATTTTCTTTTTCTGCCGCCTGTTTCGCAGGATCTATCTTCGGTTTTGTCGCTGTAAAAAATATTATGTCAGGTTCATCACTGCGTACGGATTCAGGATGCTTGGGCTTCGCCACAAACATTTGTGTTGTGTTAATTTCACAAATAATTGTTATGGCAGTTTGGTTTGCCCAACGATTATACAGTTCTGCCAAATAATTCCATTGACACCTAAGTTTTAGTGGACTGCTTGTGGCGGCTGGAATGATGCTATCTATGGTTAATGGAGCCACGCTAAGTGAAGCAGAACCCTCATATTTGAAATACATTTTCCCTGATTCACTATCGATATTAATATCAACTGGTCTTGGAAAAGGTTCTGTCTCTTTTTTGGCAGCAGCACGGATGGAGGCAATCGGATATTTTAAATCGCTAATATTGATGCATAACTTATCTGGGTAATGATAAGTTAATACTTTATCAATTTGTATAGGTGCCGCAGGTTGGATATTATCAACTCGAATTGTTAAATTACCAGAGGTCAACAGGCAGATTTCCCCCTTGCTAAATAATTCAATAGTTACGCTTGGACTTGAAACCGCCTCTAATGAACTGCTAATGCAGTCGAGACTGGCTTTTGGTAATACAAACGTTATTTTCTTTTTAGCTTTTTTGCGTTCACACTTTATATTTTTTATTGCAAATAGAAAGCCTGTTCCTGCATGGCAGCGTATATTATCCTCAGAAACTTCAAAGAAGATGCCCTGATAATAGTTATTACGGTCTTTCCCCAATACAAAACAGATGGCTTTTATCGCATCAATAAAGCTTTTTCTGTCAAGACAAAACTTTGATTTACCCGTGCTGTATGGCAACGATTTATTGTTTGCAACAGCATACTCAATTGAGATCTCTACTTCCGTGTTGCATTCGGGTGTAGTGGCCATGCTCATTCTCGCTGGAAAGTCCAACAAAACCGTTTCATTTGGCAAAAATGATTTTAAGAACCATACCAAAGACTTGATATTAACTGCTCCGTGTCCACCCTCTATGCACTTATACTTTAGGTCTTGATGCATTTGGGCCTGTAAGTCCAGTTGTGCAGTAACATCACCGCGTATGACCTTAACACGGAGGCCTCCAGTATCGGAATTGATCTGTAACGTCTCTCGGTTGTATTTACTGTTTAAAAGCGGCCTGAACAGTTTTTTGAAATGTTTGACATTTACCTCAAATTTCATTGCGGCTCCTCCTGAATATCTGTTTTAACGGCATTATCAAAATCTGTTTCATCCTTACGGTTATATGCTTCAGGCCAGAAAATGAAATCAGCGGCAAAAATAGAGAGACTGTCAACGGTTTCAACAGAAGTCAGATCAAAGGAATTGAGGATTACCTTCACTCGCCCAGTAGCCTCATCACTGGTTTTGCTTGCAACGTAAAATGATCCATCATCCTTATCAACGGCAATCCAGATTCTCCCAGCGGGGAGTTTGGTGTTGGTAATCTTGTCAATAATCACCCTATAGTCTTCATCCTTATGTGTCAGACCGATTGATTTCTTTTTTGAGGGAGGCAACTTTTCACATTCCGCAAAAATGTTGCAGCTCTTAATGACCTCGATTTTTAGTGATGCCTTATCTTTTAGCTTGCCTGACTTTTTGTCTGATTCATTCTCATCCTTCTTAGGCTTGAGCATCTTATAAGCTGTGGCGATACCCAGTTCACCCTTTTCGCATTGCTCAATCAAGTCCTTTCGACCCGAAGATTTAACGATTTTGAAGTTAGATACTGTTGTGGTGCTGAGACCTGTCTTCTTAGCAATTATCTCGTTTACCTTGTGAGTCTTGAACTTCGATACACCATCTTTATCGAGGTCTGTCCGTTTGCCCCTATTTTGTTTTGCCAGCTCGACATCATACCAGTAGTCCTCGCAATCAATACAGAGAACAAGTTTGTGCCACGGAAATACTTCCTCTAATGCACATACATATTCTGTGATATCTGCCACAGCTTCCCGCCAATCCTTGTATTCAACATATATCACAGTGCATTCCAAAGTGGGATTTTCTCTGACCAGTATCACAAGGCTGTGACCGTAAACCACCTCATCCTTTTCTTCTGTCCTCCATACAAGAATCGGTTGAATCACTCGACCACGTATAAGGCTCTGTTCCTTTATCTGAGGCAACCGTGTCTTAATAGGCTGGTCAAATTTCTTCCTAAAACTATTATTAACATTAAGTTTCACTAAATCTTCATTTTTCATAAAATAAACCTTTCTTTTTTCTCTGTGCAGAGTATCTCTGCACATTAATTTGTATTAATTTTAAATTGAACAAAATTCTAACTTGTCTAAATCAGATCTGCTTTTTGAGCAGACCTTCTTACCCCCAGTCATGGGGCAGCTATCCGTATGTATTTTTTTTCATCTTTTTTATCCTTCCTCAATAATAATATTTTCTGCAAACTGTTTCATTACAGCATCATTACTTTCTGCTCACTACTGAGTTGATATTCTACAAGTAACTAATAAGAGCTCAGCCCAACTGGGAAACATCTGGCTTCTTGTTTTCAGGATAGACCAAATCAGTAAAAATCTTTGCAAGATGTACCATATTCCCATTGTATTGCAGATTTTGCCCCAACATTTGAAAAAAATCATTGCAATATATGCTGTCAGTCAGGTTTTTACATTCTGCTCGGCCTGGAAAATCTACGCAAAATTCTCTTGCAAGAATTCTGGGGTCGCTCCAGAACAACGGGTCAATAATCATTTTAAATACACCCTCTTCAACTATTGCCCCTTGGTAAATTCGATACGAACCATCCCGCCACAGTTCTACAACATCCGTATCCTTGGCTGCCTTAAACTTTTTTACGAAGTTTTTGTCTTCTAAAAGTTTGCAAACCATTTCAAACTGCTTTTTATGGTCTACTAGAAGTTTCTTGAAAATTATAATAATCTGTTTCTTAACGTCTTGTTCTTTGTTATTCATTTTTTCATCTTTCACTACGGTAACATCTGAACTACTCTCATTATTAATACTCATACTACACTTTCCTTTCGCCCTAACGGGTCAAAAGAGTTAATAATTGCCATTTGCCCTCAACACTGAGGACAGACTTAGCTCATATATTTTCAACCTCTTTTACGAAGTCGTCAAAGTTTCTGTTAATATCTAATAATAAATCTTCACCAGTTCGCTTGTACGCTCCCATCCCATTGCCAGCGTTGTAGCCGCCTATTAGAGGCTCTAATTCCCAAGCAATTCTTTGAATATTGCCGACTATTTGGTATAGCTTTTCATCCATCTTCCTTGTTAAACCCTTGCTTTTCCTAAATTGCTCAACTTCTTTTTCTGCCTTTCTTGTTCTGTTCAAAACATACTCAAGTTCTGCAACTGTAATATGTCTTTTTGCCCCTAAGTTTATGCCAACAAAGTTAGTATGTGCGGACAACTTTTTGATTATTTCTTTTTTCTCTCGTTTGACACCCTCTCTTATCCGCTTGCGAACAGTAGACAACGGAGTTTTCGCTATTACTTCTTTCTGTTTTTTGGTTAGCTTACCAAACCTCCATTCAGCCGCAGCAATGTCTCTCTCTAACCTTGTTTGTTTCTTCTTAACAATTGTGTCCTTCTTCACTTTGCACCTCTTCTTTCTTTCAAATCACTTTTCTGTACCATATCATTTTCCTTCCCAGTTTTAACTTTAGTATTCTGTTCTTTGGCCCATTCTCTGTATTCTTTTGCACTTTTAATCCCTGCTGTTCTTACCATCTTCTTCAACTCTTCGTAACTTGGATAAATCTTTTTAAACATTTTCAATCTCTTTCCTATTAATATGCCTCATATTTGAGGACTTGTTTTTATTACTGAATAACTTCTGAACTATTTCTCTTGTTATGGTATTCATTACTTTGGTCCCTACCACCCCTATAAGGGCTTGCTGCGACCTCTCAGCTTCTCATCATCTACATAAGCAAATGCTTGAGCTGGATTTTCACCAATTTTTACCCCCTTATAGGGGGATCTTTATTTTGCTTCTTAAAAAATGACATTAGTTGTTCCTTTCTTTTTAAATCTTCAATCATTAAAGCCAAATAACGCCTTCGTCATCTTTTTTGATTAGCTCAATATGCTGTTTTGTCAAACCGCTTGGGTACAATAGGAATTTTAACTTTTTAATATCAGAATATTTACGAATGCTTTTTTGAAGATTCTTGATTAACGTTACTGCATAGGCAGACCAATTCTTTTGGTTCCTAATTGCCTCTATTGCTTGAGCCTCTTTTGCATAACCAGCTTCTTCAAGGGCAGTCTGTGTAAGTATTAAGCCTCTACCTCTTGGATTGACAGCTTCGGAGAAGATTTCCTCAGCACCAATGGACTCGGCAAACTGAATATAGCTGTCAATTTGTTGAGGATTGTCTGCAATTTCGGGTAAAAGAGGACAAAGCATTCCATAGGTTCGCAGCCCAAGCTTATGAGCTTTTCTCATTACTCTCATTCTGTCCTCAATGGGGGCAGCGTTCTCTTCGAGAATCTGCATTATTGGGGACTTATCTTGAGTCGCTGTAATACTTACCCCAACAAGCACTCTGTCTTTATGCTTCTGTATGACATCGAAATCGTTTTCGACTTCTTTGTTTTTAGTCAAAATTCTGGCTTGCCAACCATCTTCATTTAAAACTGCCTCAAGACATTTTCTGCCAAGTCCAGATTCCCTTGCAGAGGGTGACCAAGCATCTGTAGTAGTACACAGTTGTACCATGCCTCTGTTTCTCATTCTTTTGGCATCTTGAGAGACCAAAGAAGCCTTATCCTTGTCTATAATTGCATATCCAACATCAAATGGGCTTCTGCCGATATCCTTAAAAAACGGATGAGTTCGTAGCATTGCCCCAGTTGAGCAATAAGTGCAGTTGTTATCACATTTTAGTCCTACATTGATTGCGTATTCTGCCAAAGTCTTCTTTTCAAACTCAGGGCTCTTGGTTATGCCTCTCTTTGTTTGGCAAAAATACAGACCATTTTTCTTTTCTTTTTGAACATCATTTTTTCTCATTTTTAACGCCTTTCATAAACGTCATTTGTTTTAAGTTCTGAATTACATCATTCAAATCATTTGCATATCCTATCAGGTTGCCCAAAAAAATAAAAGAAAAAAATGTCGTAACTGCTTTCCTGCAAAGACTTTATGGACGAAAGGCAAAAAAATATTAGAAGTGTAAATTTGTTTTCGTTATAAAAATAGGGATTGATTCTGAAAAATTAGAAGTAAAAAGATGAAAAAAAAATTTTACCATAGAATTTTGGGTTATAGGCTCTATGGCTAACAAATATTAGCAGGGAAGGCTATTTTGGTGGTGTTAAAAATCTTAATTTTTTTTAATAATCACTTTGAAAATTCTTAATTTTTTTCCATTGTGGAAGTTAATTCTTTCAATTTTTTTAATATCTCATCCAGTTTCAAATTATCAGGATTGACCATGGCAGCGGTCTGAAACAAACTATTGATAAATTCTATTCTATGTTTAGCCCATTTGTTGGTGGCGGGCTTTTGGGTCAAGGCTTTTATTGAAGCATCAGACAACCATATAGGATAATATTTTCCTGCTAAAACTTTTTCTAATTCCTGATGGTACTTTTCAATAACAGAAGCCGTAATATCTCTTATTTCATTAACCTGAGTAATCTTCTTGAACTCTATAAACCAGTTCTGAGTTCTATTAATCCAATCATCAGATAGTTTTTCCAAATTAGTATGTTTATGACGATTATGGTAGTAATCCCACAGATGACTTATTGTAAGCGCATTTTGATGCAAATTATCACTTAATAACCTAAATTCATCGATACCTGTCACTGTAACGACAAAATCAGGATCGTCTTTCAATATTCGGCAAAATTCTTTGACCACAAAGCTTTTAGATATATGTTGTTTATATTTAACTATTGCACCATTTGCATTCAATCTGAATTTGAAATTTGAAAAATGTTGTTCTGCAAATTTTTCAAACTTTGCCCTATGAGATAATATTTGCGTAATTTCATTAAAATAACGTTCTTCTCGCCTTGCAATACATTCGATGCTTCGATTTATATAGTATTGGTTAGTTTTATCAAAAAAATCTTCAACAGTTATTGTCAATTTCTCTGTTTTAGGCTTGCCTTCTAAATAGTGCTTCTTTAAATCTTCACCCATTTTTAATTTGAACTTTTCGACACCATTTCCATATTGAGCAACCAAGTTGTCAATATACTCTATAAATTCCTCATGGGTTTCGACTTCTTTGTTATCCTTTTTATCCAAGCTTATGATTTTATTTGGTGGTATAGTTTCAAGGAATCTTTTCTTTTTGTCGTCCAAAGATTTTTGCATTTTTTGTTTAATATCAGCAAATCCATTCTCAAGACTATCTTTTATATGTTCCAATTGCTTTTCCAAAGCAGTTTTAAGACCATCAACTGACCAAACATTGTCTATGTCTAAATTCTTGTTATAGAATTCAATAATATCTCTTTTGATGTCTTTTTTGGCATCTTCGTCTTCAAAAGTAAAAAAAACAAAAGCTTTATTATCTTTGATACTGGCAATTGCTGGCAGAATGTTCGCATTGTACTCAGGATAATCTTCGATATACTCAGACACCTCCTTGAAAACATGATAACTTTTGCTTGAATATGGAACTGCTTCATGAGCATGTAAATAAAAGTAATCATATTTGAAGTTCTCATGGGTTTTTTCTAAGTTTTCAAAATAAGCCTCATCTATTCCATCGCAAAAATTAGCTATGAATTTAATCGTTGCTTTGTCCGCAGAACGATCCTTAATATCAAACCATTTTATTGGTATTTCTATTTCATCCAACCCAAACAAAGAATCAGGTGAAATTTCTATGCTATTTCGTTTTTGAACTAATAAAACGTAATTTGAGAATTCCGATGCTATTTTTTCCAAATCAGTTGTTTGATAAATCAGTTTGGTGTTTTTATCATTAAAAGTTCTTTCAACTAACTTATAATTAGTCAGACCTTGACCTTTTTTTACATCTCTACTGACTCTGATTACTTTTTTCCCATCATCAAAATACAGGTTAACTCCTTTATACTCAATGTCAACTCTTCTGCTCACCAAAATTCCTTTCACACATGGTAAATTAAAATCCGACCAACTTATTAGCAGTTTGGCTTTCCAATACTCTATAAAGCATCTAACATCCGTTACATTTTGATAGTATCATAGAAATCATTTCTCCAGAAGAAAAATAAACCAAAATTATGCCTAACCTTAAAAACCTTAGCACTACGAAAAATGGGAAGGTATGAATTGTCCGCCATGGCTTACTTCGATACGCCATCTGTATCGAGGTTACGACAGCCAGTGTTCAGCAGAGCAGCAGAGCGGTTCTTCAGCCAAAACCTCGATACACCATCTGTATCGAGGTTCCGACAATCCAGATCAACCCAGGATCAATAAACCAGCAATAATTGGAACAAGTGCCGATGTTAGAGCCGATCTGATGCCGGTGGGGCACTGAGATAGGCTGTGAGACTTCTTGAACTAAGCAGGTAAATCATTAAAAAAGCTAACTTGTCGATGTTATGGTCGGTTTTTTTTCATAGAATCAGCTAATTTCCCCAGTTATAATACCCTTATGCCCACAACCAAACACATCCTCCACGTTGATATGGATGCCTTTTATGCCTCCGTAGAGCAGCTTGACAACCCTGACCTGAAGGGCAAGCCCTTAATGGTCGGAGGAACTGTTAAACAAAGAGGAGTAGTCTCCGCCGCCTCATACGAAATCAGAAAATATGGTGTTCATTCTGCTATGCCGACATCCCAGGCTCTCCGGCTCTGCCCTAATGCCATCCTCCTGCCCGTCCGTATGGAACGATATGCTGAAATTTCAAAACAAATCCAAGAAATCTTCCTGTCCTACACCCCTGATGTAGAACCACTATCCCTTGATGAGGCTTTCCTTGATATAACTGGTTCTATCTCTCTTTTTGGTTCTCCAGAAAAAATAGGCAAAGATATAAAAAATAGAATTAAACAAGAATTAGGTTTAACTGCCTCTGTCGGTATAGCTCCTAATAAATTTTTGGCAAAATTAGCATCTGATCTACAAAAACCTGATGGCTTTGTCATTATAACAGAAGAAAATAAACAAAAAATATTAGATCCATTAAATGTCTCTAAAATATGGGGAATAGGAAAAATAACTTCTAAAGCTCTACAAGACAGAGGTATTAACACAATAGAGAAATTGAGAAATACTCCTGTTATTATTTTAAAAAACATATTAGGCAATCAGGCAGAAGATATTTTACTGTTGGCTCAAGGAATAGATAATAGACAAGTAGAGCCAGATAGGGATGCAAAAAGTATTTCTGCAGAAGAGACTTTCCCTGAAGATATTATTGACAAAGATATTTTGCTCAATATTCTACATAATCAGGTTGAAGAAGTTGCTCAAAGATTAAGGGCAGAAAAGGTAGAAGGAAAGACTATAACTCTAAAATTGAGATATAAGGATTTTAAGACTATAACAAGAAGTCATAGTTTTGATAGTCCGACTAACACAACTTTTGTTTTATGGGAAGAGGCTAAAAATGTCTTTGAAAAATGGTATAGTTCAAATTCTACAAAAATAAGGTTATTAGGATTTGGTGTTAGTGGGTTAGTTAATGAAGGTAGTATTCACTGGTCATTATTTTCTGACCCTAATGAAAAAAAACAGAAGAATTTAGACAGCATATATGATAAAATTAAAAATAAATATGGTGATGATAGTTTGAAGAGAGGGTAAAATATTTAATATGGCAAAACAACAAAGAAAGCACTACTTTTTCTTAAATCCTTATAAAGACAGTTCCTTTAGTAAATGCCCTAAATGTGATAATAAAACAAAACTTCGTAAATTCCCATTAGTAATTCATATCGAACCAAATCAATTTCTTGTTTTAAATAAAATATGTAAATACTGCACAGAATGTGATTTGATAATTACAAAACAGTTAGAAATAGAAACACTGATGGCAAGTAAGTTTGAAAAAGTAGTTCCTTCAGTTGTAGGGAATAAGTATGTAGTATTTGGAACACTGGACAAAAATCAATGGGTAAAATATAGTAAAACTCCAACAGACCCAAGTGAAGTAGTAAATCAGGCGTATATATTCAAAGATGTATTAAAATTTGAATTAGCACCAAGGGGGTGGTATAAGGATGATAAAATAAAAAAATAATAGGGTAGGGGAAAAAATGGAATCTATAAATATTGCTACAACAGGGATAATGATGGCATTAATTTAAAAAACCAAAAACATTTTTTCGAAATGATTAATCGTAATGAATATAACACTACAACGCTATATTTTAATAACCCAGATTAATATAAGTTTTTATTTTATAAGTATTTGTATGAAATTTTAAGCATTTTTCTATGACCAAGTAAGAAAAATAACATAAAAGCCGTAAATACGTATTAAACAATGACATATGGTTTAATATCAATAGTCATAGTAGCGTTGTAGTAATAAGTATCTTGGAGAAAATTATCCATATTCAGGGCACATATTTGCTAAACCCCAAGGTATAAAGGATGATATAATTGTTGGTGAATGGGAAAATGGTAAGTATCGTTTATACGATAAGAAGTAAGCAAATACCAAATATTGAAAGGAAATGGCATGCACTGGACAACACGACAGTTGCTCAGAAGTGTAGCTAAATTTGCTCTCGAAACTGTAAAAGAAGGAGCAGATTTGGTCACATTGGGAATTCCAAAAGAGATATTTAGAGAAAAAGTTGCAAAGGCTGTGGCTCAAAGGTTGAAACCAGATATATCAAGTGAGCCTGATAAATACCATTTTTGGGGTTGTATTAGGCTTGGTCTGTCCGAACAAGAAGTCGGTAAGTTGCTTGGGTTGCCAGATGAAATTATTATGGGTGATGAAAACTATACGGAGCAGTGGTACTATAAGATTAAGGGTGGTTATCATAGTTCGGTATGGTTTAGGGACAAAACAGTTATAGCATTTAGATATCTAAATACCGAAAAAAACAAATACATAGAAGAATTGAGCAGGTTGCATAAATAATTGTTTTTTTATTTTTAGAGAGTATGGTGCAGATTTCCTCTCTTTTTATAATGACAGCAATTCCGTAATCATTGCAGCTCGTTTATACATTGTTCCCATCGAAACTCTGAATGCTTCCTCAAGCTCACTGTTGAGAACCCCAGGCACACCGACCCCGATGCTGCTGACAGCATAAATAATCCCACCTGCCCAACCACCTGGTTTACCTTCCATAGGAAATTTGAGGGTTGTGAGCTTCTT
>Ga0209417_1004196_pt1 | contig 17617 bp, 7 predicted proteins | sample RifGroF2_FD_184002 | JGI IMG/M metagenome (GOLD analysis project Ga0209417, IMG submission 184002) | Groundwater microbial communities from Rifle, Colorado, USA - Groundwater F2 (SPAdes) (version 2) | ecosystem: Environmental > Aquatic > Deep subsurface > Groundwater | place: Rifle, Colorado... | reverse complement strand
ACAGTACTCCACTTTTTTGTTGTTTCTATAAAAGATTGTCCTTTTATAAAATTTGATAAGAAAATTATTAATAAAAGTAAAATTATTTTTTTCATGTTACGATTTTTTTCTGCCATGAATGCTAACGGTCGGGGGCTGGTGCCGTTTTTTTTACCTTAGACCTACGCGAATGGGCGCAGCCCTAGCGTTTAAATATAAAAAATATGGTCACTAGCCCCTTGTTAGCATTTCGGTAGCTTGTACAAATCATTTTTTCTTTTGTCTTTTTATAAATTTATATTTTTTCTAAAATAATTTTGGCTTAAAAACAAATTCTCAATAACTCATTTGCTGAAAAATTTTTCTGATTTAATCATTCCATTTCCTTGTTGTTGGCAGCTGTGCAATTCTTTCTCTACCTTTCTTTACTATTATTTAAAAATATCCTTAAAAATGATTTCTGTCCTAAAATAATTATACTTTTCTTTATCAAAATATATTTTCTCAAGTATTTTTGATGTCTCAATTTCTTTTTTTACCAATTCTATTATCATACTTTGTAAATTATCTTTTTTATATTTTTTTGCAGCAATAAAAAAGTCTATACTTTTATTATGAATAAAAAACCTATCTGGTATTTGTTCTATTTCACTCGCAAGTAAACCGTATCTCAGACCAGGATAAATTCTTTTGTGCTGACCGGCTTTATACGAATATGTAATAATGTCGTGAGTAGTAATTTTAGTTTTAAATTCAATCACAATTCTTGGGTATTCAATTTCATTAATTTTCTCAAACACGCAAATATCAGTTTGAAATGCAGATTTCCCTCTTTTGGGATTTTTAGTGTCTGTAACATTAAGCTCTAAATTTTCATTTAATGCCAAATCATATATAAGATTTGCTCCTTTTTTCACAATTAAAGTCTCTTTAAAAATTTCTTTTAAAGCATCTTCAAAAACTTTTACAAATAATGATTCTTCCATGGTATTCAAGCATATTAATATTTCGACCACATTTTATCATAAACAATTCTATAGATGGTATTTATTATCGATTTCAAAAAAATCATTTGTTCTTTTGTTGGAAGTTTGTCTCTGACCAACTTCTGCATATTTATAAATTGCAACAAAACCGCCCTCATTTCATGAATGGAATTACTATCAATTTTGTTATGATTTCTGTAAAACTTTTCAAGATAATTTGCTTGGTCTGAAATTGACTGTTTATCTACTTTATTTAAATCAAAGGTTTTAGCAAAGTCAAATATTTCTTTCCAATGTAATGAAGATGGAATGTCACTTATTTTTATATCATCAATAAAACATATTTCAGGTTCAATATCTTCTTTCGAAATATTTATATATTTTTTCTCATCAGTATCGTTTCTTTGATTACCTGCAATTTTGCTGTTAGCATAATCAATATTACCGTTTTCATCTGGTCTTATAACAAATACCTCTGTCTCAGTAAATACCAAACTCCAACCATTGCGTTTAAGTATTTGTCTCATTTTATGAGATGTTTGATTACCATCTAACTCATTAGGCAAAGAATTTTGATTTTGTCTTACCCAATCCTTTAGAGGAAATTGTTTCAATTCGTTATTACTGTCTTTGATGATTACAGAATGTCGGAGATGTCCCATGTTGATATATTTTATCTTTTATTTTATTTTTTTTGCATTGCTGCCAACTTATATATTTATTTTTCGAATTTGTATTTCAATCATAAATCAATTAATTAAATATTGTCATTAAGTATTCAATTTAAACTCATCACTATATTTGTTTTTTTGTTATTTTAAAATTATTTCCAATCGTAAATTTATCTACCACGAAATTTTTGCTACTGAATGCTAACGTTCCCTGCGCTGGCACCGTTTTTTTTAACTTTTTATCTAAACCCAAAAGCCCGAAGGGCTCGCATCATAATTAAAAAAAAAATGGTGCTACGCGCAGTGTTACCAACTGGCTGTACTTTCATAATAATTCAATCATTGCTCGATAAAAGTTTTAAGAAATTAATGAATTTGTGGGACAGCCAACTTGCCCATCAGGGCAATAATTGTGCGGTGGCTGCTATTCCGTTTGCGGGTCAGCCAACATGCCTATCAGGCAATAGCGTTGGCAGAAAATTCGTTAATTTCTCGCATCGTGCAAATCTCCCAAAAGCCTCATCACAGCTTGTTGGTAACGGTCCTCGAACTGGCGCATGTTTGGAATACCTTAGACCTACCGCCATGCCCGTAGGGCTTGCGGGTTTAAATGTATGGAAAATTGCGCTAGTTCGATGTTAGAGCCTGGTCGATTTTATCATATTTTATTGTCTTATCAACTTAATTTTATCATTGTCTTTCAAAGGGGAGGAGATTTTTAAAATAAATAATTTATCATTCAGCTTTGGATAAGTGCTGGCAAAATGGACTTGCTCTTTTTGCTTTTATTTGCCTATCGTGAGGGCATTGAGCGAAAAGCAAAATGTGCAAGACCATTAGTGTAGGAAACGCAAGCCTGTGCGGTTATTTACAAAGTCATTCTTTAAATATTTTCTCATTATAATTCCCATTACTTGTAATAACAGTTATTAAATAAATTCCACTTTTCAATTCATTTATATTTATTTCTATTTCATTCTGATTATAATTTAATAAATATTTCATTTTTTGTCCTATGACATTAAAAATTGAAATTTCAAGGATTTTTTCACCTTGAATAAAAAGTATGTTTGTAGCAGGGTTAGGATAAATAGTAATTTCAGAATTTTGATTATTTTCAATTATTATATTATTTAAAATACCGCAGGTGTCAGTATAATTACCGCCAATCCATTTGGCGATATAATTTATAGTATCCCCATCAATAGTAGTGCCACAGCCGACATATAAAGTATCTCTAAAAAAGCCTAAAGAATATACTGCATTATTGAAAATACCTTTTAAAGCACACCATTGAGTTCCGTTCCATTTTGCGATTCTCTGGGCAGGAATATTATCAACATAAGAAAACTGACCTCCAATATATAGCTCATTTTTATGAATCTTCATATCGTATATTGTAGTATTAGTTCCCATTCCTACAGTTCTCCATTGTGAACCATCCCAACGCTGAATATTGTTACCAATATTTCCTTCAGACTGATGAAATCCACCTGCAATATATAGTTCATTTTGATAAATCAGCATTTTATTGACAGAACCCATGCCTCCGTACATACCACCGAGTACTTTTTCCCAACTATTACCATTATATTTAATAATGTCATTAATATCTGTGCCATTAAAAAAATTACCTGCAACATATAATTCATTATTGTAATATGCTAAATTAAAAATAAAGTTAATCCCGTCTGTATCAAACTTAGGTAAAGCAAAAACATCTGACCATTGGTCGCCATTCCACTTAGCCAGACTATGGACTACAACAGAACCGGCAGAATCAAATGACCCCATTGCATACAATTCGTTATTCAGAATTTGAAAATTCCAAACCGGACCATTTGTACCAGACCCTACGGAATCCCATTCAGAGCCGTTCCAACGGGCAATGTAGTTTGCATCTATGTTTCCTGCTATAGTAAAATCGCCTCCAACATAAATATAGCCGTTATGTCTGATAATAGCCCGAACATAGTTATTCAAATTAGAACCAAGCTTCTGCCAGTTTGTACCATCCCATTTTGCAATACAAAAAACATTTTGCATAGTGTCAACCTTTGTAAATTCGCCCCCAACATATAAAACATTTTCAACTGTATCTTCAAAGAAGACATGTACACCATAATCAAGACCACTGCGCAACCCTTGCCAATAATTAGATTGACAAAATGCAGCAATTGAAAAATATATTGCTATTAATAAAAGAATAAACCTTTTCATAGTTCAAATTTTAAAATACAATCAGCATACTGCAAGTGCAGTATGCTGATTGTAACGGGGTTTATTCTTTTATGAATTTCTCACTTACAAACGAATTGCCTGAACCAAAAGTAATGGAATAAATACCAGACGGTAAATTACTTATATCAATTGTGAAATTTTCAGATTGGTTCTTAGGAATAGTTTTTTTGGAAATAACTTGCCCTAAAGAATTATAAATATAATAACTGTCGAATTTTAATTCTGTATTGACCTGTAGTACATGTATCGCAGGGTTCGGGTATAATTTCACTGGGGAATCATTATCGCTATCTAACTTTTCAACACTATAAGAGAAGTCATGAATGTTTAACCTACATATAAAACTATTTGGGCCTGGCATATTGGTCGGGTACATGTGGAATGAATCTTCACTGGGAGGAGTATTTGTGGGATATGAGGCTGGAATTAATAATCCAGTGAAATTTTGAATCGCAGATTCATACGCATTTGTGTAACCTGCTATATATATAGCATCGCTTTTATCAATTGACAGACCCATCCCAAAGTCAAAAACTAAATCATTTACAAGGGTTGAACCCGGATATCCGCTGCCATATAGTGAAGACCAAAACAATTGATTATCAATATTAAAACCTGCAATAAATAAATCAGTTGACCCCCATGCTGGATCGCCATCATTCAGGGATTGATTGTAAAAAGATTGATGGTTGATAGTGTTAAATTGATTTGTATTATCTTTTTCAGTAACACCCATTATAAACAAATTCTGATTGTTATCAACATCAGCAACAATGAATTTATTATCCCAACCCCAGGCAGCATTTAAATAATTGGAATATTCATTTGTGGCACTGCCATAAAAAGTTGACCATATCAGGTTGTTCTCATTAAAAGCTGCGATATATAAATCATGAAACCCATTATTGCTGGTCTGCATGGTGGAATTACATATAGACAGCCCTGTATTGCAGGCCTCACAGGTTTGAACGCCGGGTTCAAAATCGTTTGTAACACCTATCGCAATAATTTTTTTATCGCCTGTTTTCGTAACCACAGATTGAAACTCTTTCAAACGGGGATAAATTGTTGACCATTTTAAAATTCCCGATGGTGAAAAACGGCTGATAAAAGCGTTTGTGTTATCAGGTAAACCATCTAAATTCACACCATTATTAGCAAAAAAATGATTACCACCACCATCGCACAAGGGAAAATAGTTGCTTGTATGAGTAGAACAATCATTATTACTCGTGCTGTTTAAGATAGATTTTGTTGAACCAACTATATAAACATCTTCTGAATTAGATGAAACGCCAATATCATAAACCTTATCATCAAGATAACTACCAAAAAAAGTACTGTTCAGCAAATGATTTGTATTGTCGAATTTAGCTAGGAAAATATCCTGATTGCCTGCATTTGCACTTTTATGAAAGGCTCCACCTTGTGGGTCGCACAATGGAAACTTACCATCTGTTAATGCATTGCAATTGTTATATCCGCCTGTTACAGTTGCTGTATGACCAGTTAAATATACATTTCCAAATTCATCAACAGCTAATGCTCTTCCTTCTTCATTACCTATACCTGCAAAATAACTTGACCAAACCCGTGCTCCTGTTAAAGCATTAAATCTGGCTATATAAGCATCTGTTCGGTAAATATTCTGAGTTGGCGGATAGCCTGTATTTTGATAATAAGTTCCATCATTCGGGTTAATTAATGGACAAGGCAAATTACCACTTGTAGTTGTTCCCGTGATATAAATGCAGTCGTTAGTTTTATTATAAGCTGTTCCAAATGCCATCTCATTATTTGAACCGCCAAAATATGACCCCCAGTCTTGATGGGTATATTTTGAAAATTTAATTACAAAAGCATCGTCATTTGCATTATATTGTGTAATAATATAATCAATTGGGAATTTCCATGTTGAAGTAACACCTACCATGAAAGTATTTCCATCGTCATCATTGCAAACATCGTAACTTAAATCAATGCCTTCGCCAGGGCAATAGGTACTCCAATCTAAATTTCCATTAGCTACATTGCTTTGAGCTGAAAGATGTCCAAGGTCAACCTGAATAATTAAGGGAAACATAGTATTGTAATTACCAATATTGAAACGAACGGTGTTACTATTTACCTGAACCCAGTCTGCATTCCAATTTAAAGGAATTATATTTTGTGAAAAATTTATTTGATATGCATTTGAGCGCTCGTGTGTAATTTGTCCTATATCGCTCCTTACTATCATATCTCCGCCTGATGTTATTTCAATACCTGCAGCCCCATTATATTTGAGATAAATGTCTTTTGGATTTCCTCCGGGTTTTACTACAAAATAATATTTTAAGCCTTTTGAATTGCTGTAATAATGCAGGTCAATATTCGGATAAATATTTGGAACTAAAACCCTTTTGAACCCTTTCACATCGGTTACTCCCTGGGGACAATGTGCCAAATAATAATTCATATGGGAATCTCCCATCTCAAAAGGATATGCTTTTGTATTTGGATTGCTCTTTAAAAATTCCAACTCAATTCTATGTAGAGTATCAGGAATTATTGAGTCTTTAGAATACTTTGAAAATATATACGATAATTTGGTGTTAGACAGGCAAGCGGTGGGATATGTGTTTGCAGAATAAAACCTAATATCCGGTATTAACTGATTATTTGTATTTATTAGTTGTCCTTTATTTTCAAAATAGGTCAAATTACCTGATTGTTCATTATTAAAATCGGGAGGAAATAAAACAGGAGTTTGTGAATATTTTATTGTTGTGAAATCGAATTTTGCATTTCCATTATATGTTTGTCCAGTTACAAAAACATGTCCTAAATTATCAACCACCATGTCATTGATTGCATCCTGCCCATTTGCTGTTCCGTTATAAGTTTCGACCCATTGCTGACCCCCGTTTCCATTAAGTTGAATTAATGCAAAGTCACGGCTGCTTGTTCCTTTAGTTTCTCCGCAAATGTATATCATGTCCCAAGCATCTATTGCAACCTTATTTATAATTTTTGAAGAAGTTAAATTTAATGGATATTTATGAACCCATTGTTGAACGCCTGTATTACTGTATTCTATTGTATGATATTCAACAAGTGTATTATTTTTACAAATACCTGTTACATATAATTTCCCTGTATTGTCAATAGTTATAGAATTTGCCAAATCATTTGCACCATAACCATCATAGTTAACAGAAAAGACCTGATTCCCATTTGTGGTATTTAATTTTAATAGAAGATAATCGCTGTTTATTGCAGCCATTTGAGTTGAACCACAAATTATTACATTTATTCCATCATTGATTATTGAGGTTGCAATATCGTCGCCATTGAATGAACCGTTATAAATTTTTGTCCACTGTGAGTTACCATTACCTGAATTATATCTTAATGTTACAATATCAAGTGTACCAGTTGTGTTAGTGCTGAATCCTGTAACAATAATTCTATTATTACTATTAATAGTTAAGGTGGTTGCCTTATCAAATCCATTACCTGACCCATTATAAGTTTTTACCCATTGCTGAATACCACTGCTATTATATTTTATTGTTGTATAATCTTCTAATGTTCCTGTTCCTGTACTATAACCTGTAACGAATACATTTCCGATATTATCAACTGCGATAGCAGTTGCCTCATCATATCCATTTCCTGTACCATTAAAACGAGATACCCAAAGCTGAACACCTGCGGAATTATATTTTACTGTTGCATAATCAAAGTTTGTGGTTAAACCCATACTTCGACCAGTAACATAAACATTCCCTGAATTATCAAGTGCAATGGCAGTTGCCATGTCTGCACTATTTCCAGTACCGTTGTAATGACGAATCCAAAGTGTATCGCCTTGCTGATTGTATTTAATTGTTGTGTAATTGTAATTGGTTCCTCCAATATAAGAGTACCCTGTTACATAAATATTTCCGTCAGCATCTATCGCCGATGGAATATTTGTGATTGAATCTTTCTCGCTGAAGTTTCTAATCCAATCACGGTTAACAACAGTCTGAGAAAACAAGATGCTGCTAAAAAGCAACAAACTAAAAGTGAACATTAATTTTTTCATATCAATCATGGTATTTAATTTAGTTAAAGCTATTTTTTGCAAATGTAATTTTTTTTAAGAAACACAAAGTTAATTTCCGAATATTTCGTAGGCTGGTAAAAGCAAGTGTAGAGCAAGCCATTGGCTACGGTTAAGCCCGTGCGGGCCTGCTCTACTCTTGCTTTGCGGGTTGCTGTATTTCTTTATTTTAAAAATGTGCGAAGGCTGTCTTTTCATTGTTAGTTATTTTTGATTATCTTTTTTGATAAAATTATTTTGTCAATCCAGTATTTTATCTTGGTACACGGATTTTTTTTCGACTTGGCTCTAACGGTACCTGCGCTGGCACAGTTTTTTTTACCTTAGACCTACGCGCATGCCCGTAGGGCTAGCGTTATCATGAAAAAAAAATTGTGCTATGCGCAGTGTTATAGCCATGTGCATTATTCTCATCATATATTAATTTCATTTTCTCTAATAAAAAGCGAAGAAGAAAAATTTTGAAAAACGTCAGCATTACAGGCTCTTTTGGCTTTGGTGATTGTGTTGTTGGCTTTGTGGGAAAAGCCAAATGTGCCTGTAATTAACGCAAACGTATCATTTTACAATCAATAATTTGCCTGATTTAATTATTGCTTTATCTTTAATGATTTTATAGTAATACAAACCAAAAAATAAATTTTTAATAGAAATAGAGGTTTGAAAATTACTTAGCTCTTGCAATAATATTTTTCGTCCAAGCATATCATATAACTCAAAAATAGCATCAACAGATAAATTAGCTGTAACATGTATAAACTCATTAGCAGGATTTGGAAAAACTTGAATATTTATTTTAGTTAAAGGATGTTCTGTAGTATTTACAGTTGTGTCAAGACCTACATAAACATCATCTATGTAGTAATAACTAGATGAGGAATATATACCACCTGTCATAATTGTGTCTGTATTTGCTTCGTCACAAAAATTGCCAATTGTAATATATCTTTCACCACCTATTGCTTGATAAATACCTTCAATAAGTGTCCAGTTCAATGTATCTGTAATAAAATCATTATATGATATTTGTGGATTAAATGTTAGTACAAGATTATTAGTGATATAAAATGAATCTATACTAAAATATAACCCAAACTTATTTATTGCTGGCCTGTGTGAATTATGTTTATTAACAAAGAATGATACTCTATATTTTTTATTATATTTTAGACTATCAAAGAGTTTAACTTGAATATATTCTCTTAAATTAGAACTATAAGATAACACATAAATACCAACGTATGCATAACCAGTTCGAGCATATTGAAAACCACCTACATTATTATATGGCACACCAACTTGACCATTATTACATGAATTATAATAATCACTAGTTCCCGTTGTAGGGGTATACCAATTTTCAACTTTAATAAAATCATTTAGACCTGAAGGGCAAAAGCTGAAATTTTCAAAACTATCATTAGGTACAAGGTTTTGAGCATATAATAAATTTGCAGCCAAAATTATTGTTATTAATAGTAAACTTTTCATAATTCATTTTTAATACAGAAAGCCCTATAAACAGGGCTTTCTGATGATAAAAAATTACTTAACAATTAATAATTTTTCAGACCTTATAATCTTGTTATTACTTTTTATTTTATAATAATAAATGCCTTCTGCAAAATCTTTTAGAAGAACTGTTTCATTATTAAAATTAGCACAAAGTTTATGGGATAATATTTTTTTCCCAAGAATATCAAATAACTCAAACTCATAATCATTATCTAAATAATAAGTGATATAGAGCAAATCATTGGTAGGGTTAGGAAAAACAAGTACTGATTCATCATTAAATTGTTTTTCAGAAGAATTAACAGTGGTATCTAAGCCAACAAAAACATCATCAATATAATAAAAGGAACCCCATGAACCACCTACAAAAATTGTATCAACACTATAATCATCAGAAAAATTCCCAATCAGAAGATACCTCTCTCCACCAGTTGCTATATAATTTCCTTCTATTAATGTCCATTTAATTTTATCAGTTAATGGATTTGTTGAATCATTTAAAATTTGAGGTAAATAATTAAGATTGTAATTTGTACTTTGATATATATTATTAACGGAAAAATATGCCCCAATATTATTTACAGCATATATAGAACTGTCTGCTAAACTCACATAAAAGTTAACCTTATATCTTACATTTGCAACTAGGCTAGTCGATAACTCAACCTTAATATATTCTCTATAATTAATTAACGGAGTAAATGGTGAAAAACCTGAATAACCAAGTCCACTGTGAGCTAACTGAAATCCAAAACTATTGGCAGGAACATTTGCTGAGGTTAAATTACATTCATTAAAAATACTTGGATCGGAAATCGTTGGATTTTGCCAAAATAAAAATTCTGAAAAATCATGAAAATCAGTTGGGCAGTTGCTGATAAGCTCAAAACTTGGATTAGGTACAAGGTTTTGCTGCCCCAATAATATATTTGGGATAATTATAAAGATAGATAATATTAAATTCTTCATAAAAAAAAGTTAAGCATACTGTATTTCAGTATGCTTTATAATTTATTTAATGATTGTTAATTTTTCTACATTAAGTACCTTACCCTCTCTATAAATTTTATATAAATATAAACCGGGGCTGAAATTAATTAATGAAAAATCAAATTGATTTACTGTGCTTTCTAAAGTATATATCAATAATCGATTACCCAAAATATCAAAAAGTTCAAAAGTGCAGTTAGCTTCAATATTGTAATCAATAAACACCTTATCATTGGTAGGATTAGGATAAATTAGAAAGTTTTCCTTTACTTTTTCTAAATCAGTAAATTCCTCTTTAATTTTATTGTCACCGGGATTGCTGAAACGGGCTATAGAACCTTCCCTATAATCATACTCGCAATCATTACTATATAGAGTGCTGTCTATTAACGACAGAATTACCCTTGAACTGTAAACCGAATTACCGCCTGTAAACGGACATTGCCATGCAATGAACTGCAATGATTGTTTTTGCATGGGGTCAAGGTTTTCAATTCCATTTGCCAAGAGATAAATGTATATTTCTTGTACAGTTTTATAATTTTCTTCAATAATATCAACAGGCAATATAGAGGCATTGAGTGCAGTCGCTGTTGGAAGATTAACATTTACGGTTGAGTCAGACAGCATATTTTCAATAGTGTAAATGGTACCTGTGTTGCTGTGGCTGATACTATCAAAAAATGTTGACAGAATAGGGTTATTATTTGCTAACTGTAGTTCTTTTTTTAATTTTCTGTGAACAAACTGCTTGCCAAGCCACCTGCTTGCTTCTGGATTTACAGAAAATTGCACTAAATTGCCAGCAATCTGTTGTAGGGCATTAGGTGAAATAGGATCAGGGAGAGAACTGCAACCATTTGAACAACCGGTTGCAGTGTAAACGCTAAATGATGGCAAATAAGAAGGTATAGAAATATTCCAGCCCGTAAACCATGCTGGATTATAGATAGAAGTATTTTTTACAACTAATGGTGATTGATTCCCAAATGAATTATCACATAAAGTATGTGCCTGTGCAAAGGTACCGTTCCATTTGTTATTGCTTGTTGGGCAGGTAGCAAGAGTGTTCCCATTAGCATCAACAGTACCTCCTTGCTGACCAATTATACCACCTGTTGAGAGTTTCAGTCCTACATTATTGGTTCCGTTCATATCATTGCAACCTACAGTAGAAGGCAAACAGTTCCCTTTAAATATCATACAATTGCCACAACTGGTAATTGTGTTATTTTTTATAGTACTTGCAGGTGACTGGCTCACGTTTATTCCATCGGAATTTATATTTGCCATACCATAACCATTTATCATATTGTTTTCTATTTTTGTGCTAAGGCAACCTTCAATTTTTATTGCAGCAGGGTTACCTGTTGTAAAAGGATATAGCGAAATGGTCTCATTGTTTACAGATGAATATTGAAGATTCGTGTACTTTATACCATTAATAATATTGGTAAAAGGTGAATTATTAAACACTTTTGCGCTTCCAGTCGGATAACTGACAACATTTTGCACTGTTATAGCTGTATGCGCAGGGTTTGTAAAACTCTTATGACCATTAAATACATTCTGATGGCTTACCTGAACATTTCTAACATTTGTTGCAAAAACACCATAGTTGTTATTTGTGAATGTGTTGGTTTTAATCGTCAAAAATTTTCTTACATCTGTTGAATAAATGCCATAATGATTATTTGTTAAAGAGCAACTGTTAACCTGTACTCGCTGTGTTCCTGTAGTTATAATACCAGCCTTACAGCTATTGAGAATGCAATTTTTAATATTCGTTAAATCAGCGGGATTAACAGACATCTGAGAATTATTAATGTTTATACCTGCGCCGATTTCATTAAAGAATACCTTAGATGATTCTATTGTAAGAGTTCGGACATTAATAACAGAAATGCCTGTTGGTGTGCCCGGAGCAGAATAATCTGCATTTGTAGAAAATTCACATGATGCAATGTCAACCTTATTTTGCTGCATATCGGGCAAATTATTAATCATTATGCCAAACAAAGAATTCAGGAATTTGCAATTTTTAATTTTTAAAGGTACAACATTATCAGAGAGAACAGCCATAAAATAATTTTCAAAGGTATTGCCTCCCAAATCTAAATTAAAACCTCTGCTGCTTGTATTAGCACCTTCAAGCCATATCCCCCTGTAGAGGCTATATTCAGAATTTAAAAATTTTGTGTTTTTTATTTTTCCGGGATGAGTATTTGACCAATTATGAACATAAATGCCAGTAACGTTATCTTGGAATGTAACATCAGAAATATCAAAAAATGCTTTGTTGTCAGCATCAACTGCTGTATTTGCCTTAGATATTATTGCATTAGGTACACCAAAAGTGTTTTTAATAAACAACCTTGATTCTTCAGTTTGCAAATAAATGCGATCCCAAAAACCTGAGCATGCTTCAACATTAGTTCTGTCAAGGGTCAAAGTTTTTTTATGTTCAACAAAAATTTCAGCATTATCTGCCATTAAAATATTACAGTTGTTTAATGTAAGGTCCCTATTGATATGAAAAGAGCCTTCTATAAATATTTTTTGGTTATTAATAATAGCCGCACCAGAGCCTGTTCCGAAGTAAGCGGGATAACCGATAACTGAATTATTTACCGTAGAATTCAAATACATATCAAAATAAGGAATGCTCAATGAAAGAGAGCCAACCGCCTGACAATTGTTGTTGTCAGTAACAGTAACAGTAAATGACATAATCGCAGGTTGTGGTGGTATGTTATCTAAACACAAATTACCTGCATGTTGAGTTGTTTCACCGTTGCTCCATAAGTATTGATAACCCGGTGTGCCACCATTGACTGTGACTGATCCCTGTCCATCACAACTATGTGGGCAGGTAGCTGTTTCACCTGTAATTGTTAAAGTTATCGCAGAGGGTTGTGTGATTGTGAAAGTTGATGTTGCTAAACAATTATTGGCATCTTGTATTGTGACTGTGTAAGTACCAGCAGCAAGACCAGTAATGAAATTTTGAAATGTTAAACCATTACCCCAGTCATATTGATATGGCGGTGTTCCCCCGCTTACATCAGCGCCTGCAGTCCCATCGCTATAACCATAACAAGATGCATTCAAATGATAAACTGTAACAGAAATCGGCACAGGTTGACCTACCGTTGGTGCAGCATGGCCGATACAACCATTTGCATCTGTAACCGTAACATAATAAGTACCGGCACATAAATTTGTTATATTAGGAGTAATTTGATAATTAGACCAAATAAAATTATAAGGTAAAGCAGGGGGAGAAAAGGGTATGCCACCAGAAACACTTAAACTAATACTTCCATTGCAAGAACCATTACAAAATGTATTAGTAATAGTTGGAATAATCTCAATGACTGATGGTTCTGTAACAACAATATTATCTATGATAATTTTACATAAATTAGCATCCTGAACGGTAACAGAATAAGTCCCTATTCCTAACCCGTTTAATGTGTTTTGAGAGATGTATCCTGAACCCCAATTGTATTGATATGGCGGAGTGCCATTAGAGACATTAATTGTTATCGAACCATTAGTATAATCATGACAAGATGGATTTACAACAGCATAAGTAGCATTTAAGATATTTACAAAAATATCGGTACAAGCTGTTTTTGGGAGCATACACTCACCGTTTGCAGAACTAATAACAGCGCAATTATTAATAGAACAATTATTATAAAATGGATCTATCTCTACAGAAAAAGTAAAATTTTTGCATTCACCTGCTAAAAGATCAAAAGCAGGAATTGACAAGATTGAACCGGTTATCTCAAAATCATTAGAGGATGGATTTATTAATCCAACTGGAAGCTGATCTGATAAGTTTATGTTTGTTATGGCTGTAAAATTATTTGTATTGCAAACAGAAATTGTGTAAGTTACATTATCGCCCAAGTTATAAAGAGATTGATCGGATGTTTTTGTTATTGATAAAATATCAGACAAGCCCGGCATAATCACATCGTCAACTGCATTTCCAATAATACAAGCTCCCGCCACTGATAGTATATTATGAATAGGTACACCAATTGAAGCAGTATTTAAATTTAAAGTTATTGAACAAATAAATTGCCCGTTACTCCAATCGGCAGGGTGAATAATTAATGAACCCGAATTAAAATCAAAATTACCACCTGTTATTGACGTTCCGGAGGGTATATTAAATTGGAGTGTAATATCATTTGTTGGAACTGTTGCTGTTTGGATTGTGTAAGAAATAGAATAATCATCGCCGATACAGATATTTGAATTTGGTGTAACAGTGCTTGTAATATTAAGTTGTTGTTCATTTATAATAACTGAAACATCATCAAGTAAAATGTATCCCATTCCATTTTCGTCTGGCCAATGAGTTATTGTCGAAAATGAATTTAAAAGTAAAAAATTCATTTCAAAAATGGTATTATTTTGAAAAGGGATATTATATTGTTGCCAAGTATTAGTTGTTATTTGAACACCGTTGATATTTGGAAGAATTGGGCTTTGATTTAAACCTATAGTATTTGCAAGGTTTTGCATAGCAACAGGCTGAATGTCGGTAAATCTTGATTGAATAAACAAATCGGTGCATTGAGAAACATTAGGAAGCTTTGCAAAAAAACTGATTGTACCTGTTGCACCAGAAGGAATAGGTTTGCATAAAGATAAAGAAATACCTTCTGGAAAATTTACCCCGGCTTGATTTCTTCTTACAATCATGCCAATAAAATTATTTCCAGAGTGAGCTTGATTCCCACCACTAAAAGAATTGCAGTTATAACCCATAGGGACTGAATTTAGATTGAAATTGGGAGAATTTTCGGCATTATTTTCAAACCAAAAACCATTTCCCGTTGTTGCTGGTAGAGGATTGTAAGTCAGAACACTTCGCATTTGATTTCCATCAACAAAAGATTCAAAGTCACCATAGCAAGCTAAATTAATATTGCATAAATTTTCACAGATACAAAGAGGTAAATCAGGTGGTGTGACTATTATAAAAATATATGTTATGTTTCCTCTTTCACCCTCATCATTAACAGGTCTGTATCTTAATACAGCTATACCAGAAAAATTTTCAGGTGCAGAATATATAAACGAAGCAGGCAGAGAAGATACATTAAGATTATCAACAGTTGTGCCACCTATTAAAACTTCCACACACGATATTGAAGTCGTATTATAGTCATTACCGATAATATCAGATGTATTAATTGGAATTGAATTGCCAGATTGAACAACAAAGGGGGCAGGTGTATTTGCTTCATCATATAGCCCAAAATCATTTGCACCAGCTACAACATGTGATATTAAAACAGGACAGGAATTAGAATATTGCTGATATGTAACTCCACTTCCAAATTCGCTCGTTATGTCATAGCCTAAGGCACATAAAGCCTGAACTTCTGATTCATGAAGCCATCTTTGTGTGTAGCCTACTGTTACTGATGAATTCATAACATAACCTGCAACCGGAGTACAATTAAAATGACTAAAGCATGAGCCAGAATTATATGGCGTATTTGTATAAACAGGATTTACAGGACTCGTACCAGAAAATATCAAATTAGCAAAAGCACAATTATTTACAATGGACGTTGGGTTAATGTTTGAATTAAAAGCAGAATTATAACAATCGGCATCAACATCAAAATTTAAAAGGGTTGTACCGTTTTGTTCTAAATAAGTATCGTACATACTATAAAAACCGGGAGAACTATTATTTAATCTGCTTGTGCCATCTGCATTAATGGCTGAGGCAAAACCGAGTATATGCATTGCTTCATGCAGCATAATTGTATATAAATCTAATTCATTATTTGCTGCATTAGCAGGGACATTAATAAAGTTATTCCAGTTTAATGAAGAACCAATATTGTCAAAATTAATTTTAATAGCGCCATGATACATTGGCTGTGGTGCAAAGGGTGTATTTCCAATATTGAAATATGGGTCAACGCCTGTATTAATATATTCCCATACCTTATTATGCAAAATACCTGAATTTCCCCCGGCAGGCCCCCAATAAGGTGTCCCATACCCTGCAACACCTGTTGTCATAGGGGTTGTTCCAGATTCCCAGCTTGATGTTTGAACATCAATCTCAACAAAACGCATATCATTTAATGCAGGATAAGGATCGGGCAATAATGAATTTTGTCTTAATAATACTGTTAAGTCTTGAAATACTTTTATTATAATTGATTTTCTTTGCGCTCCAAATACCGGGTCATTAAATCCATGATTCGTACCTGTCGAAACATTATTATCATACATTTCATCACCAAAGTGTAACCTAAAAATACCCGCTTCTTCTGAATTTTCAGGAATAATAATGTCCTCTAAAGGAATTTTTTTCGCATTATTATCCCAAACAAACATTTTAGGAATACTTGACTCACCCGTTATTGAATCGTAAAGAAGGTCGTTTATTGAATAAGACATTCCAAAATCGGGAATATATTTAGTTCTGATACAACATACATCTCCATTTAAACTTGTGTCTTGTCCAATCACAGTTTTAATATAAACTGAATAAATTGTATTAGAATTCAGACTAATACCTGATAAAGCTAAAGTATTAGAGTTGCTGCTATAACTAAATGTACTGCCTGATTCAGAAAAAGTAAAAATATAACTAATCGCATTTGGGATAGGCACAGCAATCAAAGTGTCATCCAACCAAATATTCGATCTGCCACAATCGCCCGGTGATAATTTTGTAAGACTAATTGGAGTAGGTGCTACAACAGCATTACTCAATACTGATGTATTATTATTTTGATCAGTTGCAGTAGCAATTATATAAGGGTATGAAGTAATAGTATAAGCAGACCAATTACCATTTACATCAGCAGTCACATTTGTTATGTATTCATTTGTATTTTCATTTCCTGTGCTGCCAAAAATCTCAATAATATCGTTTGCTTCAGATGTTCCTGTAACTGTTGCTCCATCAAAAGAAGTAATAACAGGTGCTGTTTTATTGTTATTGCTGCCTGAATTTATAATAGCAATTGGATTATTGTAAATGTTATTGCCAGATATTTTAATCCCATTGGAAGCATTTAAGGAAATACCTGAAATTCCGTTATTGTTAATTGTGTTTGGTTGCTGCGCACTCGTTCCTCCGATTATAT
>Ga0209417_1004195_pt1 | contig 17621 bp, 20 predicted proteins | sample RifGroF2_FD_184002 | JGI IMG/M metagenome (GOLD analysis project Ga0209417, IMG submission 184002) | Groundwater microbial communities from Rifle, Colorado, USA - Groundwater F2 (SPAdes) (version 2) | ecosystem: Environmental > Aquatic > Deep subsurface > Groundwater | place: Rifle, Colorado... | reverse complement strand
AATTTTAACTACTGACAAAAAAGAAATACAAAAATTTTTAATCAAAAATAATAAATATATTATCATTACAACTTATCAATCTTCTGATATATTATGTAGTGTTTTAACTGAAAATAAAATTAAATTAAATATACACATATTTAATTTAATTTTATGTAGTGTTTTAACTGAAAATAAAATTAAATTAAATATGTGTATATATGATGAAGCACACAAAACAGTGGGAAATAGTAATAGAACATTTTCGAGTTTATTAAATAATGAATTAAAAATAAAAAAAAGATTATTTACTACAGCAACAGAGAAAATTTACAAAGGAAATAATGAATTAAGCGATGACGACGAATTAAATATTTTATCAATGGATGATAAAAATATTTATGGAAATATAATACATACTTATTCGTTAAAAAAAGCCATTGAAGATAAACAATTATGTGATTATAAAATTATATGTCCTTTAATAAATAAACAATGTTATAAATCAATGTTAAAAGAAAATAAATATGTTATTGATAAAAATTTATGTGAAGAAGAAATCGAAATAAGATACTATATGTGTGCTTATTTAGTATGTAGGTGTATAAAAGATTATGGATTAAAACATATATTGACTTTTAATAATACTAACGCAAATGCAAATAATTTTTATGAATTATTACAAAATTTTATGAAATTAATGAAAATAAAATGTAATTGTTATTATTTAACAGGTGAGTCAAGTATGAAAAAAAGAAAAAAAGTAGTTAATGATTTTATTAAAGATGAAACAAGTTTTATTGTCGCGTCGCGACAATAAAACTTGTTGAGTCTATTTAATTATGTCGCTTTGCGACATAATTAAATAGCGAAACAAGTATTATATCAAGTGCAAGAATATTTACTGAAGGAGTTGATATTAAAGAAGTGGATTGTGTATGTTTTGTAGATAATAAAATATCAATAATTGATATAATCCAAAGTGTAGGAAGATGTTTGAGAAAAAGCGAGGATAAAAAATTAGGAAATATATTATTACCAAGCGTAGTTGAATTTAATAAAGAAAATGAAAATATATTTGATAATAATGATTTTACAACAATAAAGGCTGTATTAAAATCAATAGGAACTACAGACGAAAGAATAACAGATGAATTTATTATTAAGGACGGAAAAAAAATAAATGGAAATAAAAGAAAATTTAATGTTGATGTAAAAGATATAGAAAAATATAGTAATATAAAAATCGATTTTAGTAAATTTGAGAATAATTTTGAAACAACTTAATATTGTCGCAATGCGACAATATTAAGTTATTGAGTTATTTTATGTTGTTGCAAAGCAACAACATAAAATAACGAAACAATAATATGCGATAGATGGGGATTAGTAATATGGGATAAAAGATTGAATGAAGTTAAAAAATATATTGATAAACATAATAAACGCCCTTCAGAAAGCAGTAAAGAACAAAATATAAAAAAATTAGGTAAATGGATTAGTCATCAACAAGAAAATTATAAAAATAAAAGTCAAATAATGAAAAATAAAGAAATAAGAAAGAAATGGGAAAAATTTGTAGAAGAATATGAGAAATATTTTATGACAAATGAAGAATTATGGGAAAAAATATTAAATGAAGTTAAAAAATATATTGATAAACATAATAAACGTCCATCGGCAGGAAGTAAAAAACAAGAAATAAAAAAATTAGGTTCTTAGATAAATACTCAACAAAATAATTATAAAAATAAAAGTCAAATAATGAGTAATAAAGAAATAAGAAAGAAATGGGAAAAATTTATTGAAGATTATACAAAATATTTTATATCAAATGAAGAATTATGGGAAAAAACACTAAATGACGTTAAAAAATATATTGATAAACATAATAAACGCCCTTCACAATATGATAAAAAACAAAATATAAAAAAATTAGGTAAATGGATAAGTCATCAACAAACAAATTATAAAAATAAAAGTTTTATAATGAATAATAAAGAAATAAGAAATAAATGGAAAAAATTTACAAATGATGCAAAATATAGAAAATATTTTAATTTATAAAAAAAATTGAAATTTTAAATTATTGAGTAATCTATTAAATAATTGTTATAAACATATCCAATGTTTAATCGTCTTTCAAAATTTATTACTTATTACGATAATCCCCTTATTCTTCCACAAGAATTAATTACAGGTGACGAAGCCAAATCTGTTAATTTTTTTGATAATAATTGCCAATTGGAAAAAGAAAAAACAAGGCAATTAGAATTGGAGCTTAAATTAGAAAAAATTAAACTGGAACAGGCAAAGATTGAATTGGAAAAAATGCGTCTTAAAAAAGAACTTCATAAACCAAGAAATACATTTACTAGAAATCAACGCGTTGTTCAAAATCCAACAGACACACCTTTTAGTGCACAAATCCCATCTCCGACGCCTTTTTTTCCACACATTGTTCCGCGACGTATCAATCTAAATTTACATGCACAACGTTTTCCACAGAATGATAATGTGACATTGACACCACCTCCTAATTCTGGAACAATTCCATTTCGCCATAATTTTCAAACGCCTCCAAATCACAAACCTCTCGGTCCAACACGAGAAGCATCCACCACATACACCGCCGTGTTAAATGGACAAACACCTCATATACCGATTGTGTTAAATGAGGGTTCTCCTAATTAGACATGTGGTATTTCATAAATATAAATAATTTTGTGTCTTTTTTTATTTTGTTTATAAAAATATTAAAATATAATATACTATATATTTTTGTAGTATGGATAATATGATTTTGTATATTATTTAATTATGTTATATATAAATAAAATTATTAAAAAAATCATGAAATAATATAAAAAAATATTTCGATGAAAAATTTAATAATGAATAGGAAAATATTGATAATTGTTTGAATAGTTATTGTAAATGTGATGGATATAAAAAATATATAATTGATAAAAAATTTTTTCTATATAAAATTTATTATGTTAAAATTTATAATTTATTTTATATTTGCAATAATAATTTTAATTGGAGCATTAAATTGGGGGTCAATCGGAGTATTTAATGTTAATATTATTGAAAAATTAAATATGCCAACAATAGAAAGATTAATATACATTATTGTTGGTATAGCGGGTTTATATATGATGTTTAAAAGAACATATTACTTACCATTTTTAGGTTATTGTGCGATTCCTCCATCAGTATTTAAGGATTATAAACAGGATAATTATGATAAAGAAATAGAATTAAAAATACAAGATCCATATGTTAAAAAAGTTGTATATTGGGGTGCCATGCCGGATGAAGATATACAAGAAAATGAACTAAAATATCCAAAAGAAGCATACGGTGATTATACAAACTATGGAGTTTCCTCGGTAAACGATGGTATAGCATATTTATATTTACAGACGCCAACGAATTATAAAGTAAAAAAATTTGGGTTTGATAAAAAATTACAAAAGCATTTCCATTATAGATATGTTTATGATGATGGTTTAATATCGGAAATCATGACACACACATTTTAATTTAAGATGAACAAATTCTATTATATTTGAATTATATGTTACTTTGTAATACAAATAATAGATTTATATATTATTTAGTGAAAAATAAAATTAAATAATTTCTAAAACAAAATCCAAATCGATATTTTCCTGAATATCATCATTTTTTATATCTATTTGTTTTTCATTATTTAAAATAAGTTTTGTTTTTGGAATTTTATTTTCGATACAAAAATCAAAAACAAAATTTTTTAATGATTCAGAATCAAATAGTTCTAATTTGTCGATAATATCGAAATTTATTTTGCCATCTTTAAATTCTGTTGATTCTTTAATTAAATTTGTAATATATTTGGAATTGAATAAAATTATTTTTGTAATGTCTAAAGGTAAACCGGATATTAAATAATTATCATATATTATATTATATTTATTTTCTTCAAGAATTGTTCTAATCATATACCTAAAAAAATTATTTGCGACATCATAATTAGGTATAGAATCAATTTCTGTTTTTATTTCACTATCATGATTAATATAATGTGTTTGAATATGTGATATATTATTTTGTTTTAAACTAAATTTTTTATGAACACTAATTTCGTAACTATTAATTATATTTGATATAAATTTATCTAAAATATATATTATTATTCCTGATATAAAAACTATATATTTCTTAGTATTTTTCCCAGTTTCTTTGTCTGAAAAATTTAATTTTTTTTTATTGAGATATTTTTTTATCCTTAACATAAAGGCATTAATATCTTTTTTCAGTATTCCATTTAAACCAATAGATTTTAAACATTCTAGTTTCTTATACAATGACATGTATTATTAAAATATATTTCTATAAATTTTAAATTTCAATTTTTTATATTTTTTTATAACATAAATAATTAAATTCTAATTTTAATTTTTTATATATTTTATTTCTTTTGAATTACATATCAATTTCTTCCTTATTTTTTATTTTCTTCATTTAAATTACCATTTATTATTTTTTCTTTTGTTTTAAATTTAATAATAATTTCAAAATTTCTAAATTTTAATATTTTCATCGCAATTTAATGTTTCGTTATTTTATGCCGTTGTTTTGCAACAACATAAAATAGTCTTAACAACCCAAATATGTCTTGTAAAGCAAGACATATTTAAGTTATTTTCGGAAGTCCATCAATATTTGTATGAGGACGATTTAATATTTTTAATGTTTCGTTATTTTATGAATTTTTATTAAATTTTTACATCAATCACAATTTAATTCTTTCAAACAATTTAATGTTTCTGGTATTTCACTTATATTTGTTTCACTACAATCTAATTTTTTTAATGTTTTTATTTCAGGTATTTTTTTTAAATTTTTACAATATCTACAATTTAATTCTTTCAAACAATTTAATGTTTCTGGGATTTCACTTATATTTGTATTTTCACAACATAATTTCTTTAATGTTTTAATTTCAGGAATTTTTATTAAATTTTTACACCAAGAACAATATAATTCTTCCAAACAATTTAATGTTTCTGGAATTTCACTAATATTTGTATTTCTACAATTTAATTTTTTTAATGTTTTGATTTCAGAAATTTTTATTAAATTTTTACAATATTTACAATTTAATTCTTCCAAACAATTTAATGTTTCAGGAATTTTTATTAAATTTATACAATTGCCACAATTTAATTTTTTCAAATAATTAAATGTTTCAGGAATTTTTATTAAATTTATACAATTGCCACAATTTAATTTCTTTAATGATTTAATTTCTGGAATTTTTCTTAAATTTATACATAAATAACAATCTAATTCTTCCAAACAATTTAATGTTTCTGGAATTTCACTAATATTTGTATCGAAACAAATTAATTTCTTTAATGTTTTAATTTTAGGAATTTTTTTTAAATTATAACAACCAGAACAATATAATTCTTCCAAACAATTTAATGTTTTAGGGATTTCACTAATATTTGTATAAAAACAATTTAATTTCTTTAATGTTTTTATTTCAGGAATTTTTCCTAAATTACGACACCAAGAACAATCTAATTCTTCCAAACAATTTAATGTTTCTGGAATTTCACTAATATTTGTATTTAAACAATATAAATATAAAAGTTGTTCGCAAAAGTTTAAATCTTTCGTATAATTATTTTTATTAAAATTTAGATATTTAATATTATTTAAATTTTTTAGACTAAATATTTTTTTATTTGAAATAATTTTATCATTATTTATATTTAATCTAATTATTTTATCAAATTCAAAATACGTATTCCATTTTTTACAAACTTTTTTAATGTTTCCTAAATTCTTAAATATATTTGGTTGTAAATAATAAACATTCAATTCCCAATATATAATACTAAATAATTCCTCAAAATCCATTTATTTTAAATTATATTCATATTTAATTTAAATTTCAATTTTTTTTTTAAATTATTATTCAATCGTATTTATTGTTATTTATCTTTTGTAATATATTAAAAAATTATGATTATAATTTTTTCAAAAAATCAAATGTGTAAATTAATATTTATTTTTTTTGAACAAAATAAATTTAAAATTAAATTTTTATAAAAACTTCTATTTTATTTTTTTGGAAATAAATTTAAAATTTCAGTTTTTTTTGTTTGTTTTTAAGCGTATAGTTTCATCTTTTATATTATAATATATTTGTTTAAAATCAAACTATTTTTACAAATTAATATTTAATTTAAAAAGTTGTCAAGGATGTTCGCTAAATAAGTGTACTATAAATTACATTTTTAATGTAATTTATTCTAACTAAATATTAAAAAAAATTCTAATTAAAAGTTTTTATGAAAAAAAAATTGAAATTTTAAACCATTGAATTATCTAATAAAATATTGATTAAAAAATGGACAACATTATTTCTTCACAATTTTATAATAACGGAACACAAATTTATAAATATAAATATGACGAATTGGAAAAGTATAAAAAAATGTTTGATAATAATAATTTTCACCAAATCATTGATAAATTAAAATCTTTTGCTTGGGAAAAAAATTTGGATGAAGAAGAAATTAAAAAAGAATGTTGTAATAAAATAAGATACTATATCGCAACAGAACTAATAGAAAATGTTGTCACATTGATTAAATTTTTAAATGAATTATATACGAATGACGAAATTGGAGAATTTTTATGTGATATTGATTATCTAAAAAAAATGAACGAAAGCGACGATAAACCAATATTCGATATTGCTTTAAAAAATGGGAAAAATGTGTTTGGACAATTTGTAAATTCATTTTATAATGTAGAACACGATGAATATATCATTGAATTATTTTGTGAAGATTTTGAGTGTGTCATTTTCAGTGATATTAAATATGTTAAAACTATATAAATTTTATTTATTTTCAATTATTTTTATATCACAAAAAAAATATATAAATTTTAATGCGCCAATGGTACATTAAAATTTTTTGTATGCTATTATTTAAATATGATAAATTATATTTTTGTATAATTTATTGTACATAAATATATATAATATTGAATTTAATATTTTAGATTTTATTTTGTGTATTATAATTTATTAAAAAAATTGAATTTCAAATTAAATATAATATATAACCTAAAAACAAATGGATTTTGAACAATTATTTAGCATTATATATTGGGAATTAAATGTTTATTATTTACAACCAAATATTTTATATAATTTAAGAAACATTAAAAAAGTTTGTAAAAAATGGAATTTATTTTTGTTATACAATAAAATAATTAGATTAAATATAAATAGAGATATAAATGCCGATAAAATTATATCAAATGGAAAAATATTTAGTTTAAAAAATTTAAATAATATTAAATATTTAAATTTTAATAGAAATAACTATGTAAATGATTTAAATTTTTGCGAACAACTTTTATATTTACATTGTGCTGGTACAAATATTAGAGAAATTCCAGAAACATTGAATTGTTTGGAATACTTAAATTGTTGTGGTTGTTATAATTTAATAAAAATTCCCGAAATTAAAACATTAAAGAAATTAGATTGTAGAGATACAAAAGTAACTGAAATCCCAGAAGCATTAAATAATTTAGAAGAATTAAATTGTAATTTTTGTTTAATTTTAATAAAAATTCCTGAAATTAAAACATTAAGGAAATTATATTGTTGGTATACAAATATTAGTGAAATCCCAGAAACATTAGAGTGTTTAAAAGAATTAAATTGTTCTCAGTGTGAGAATTTAATAAATATTCCCAAAATTAAAACATTGAAAATATTAAATTGTGCAAATACAAAAATTAGTGAAATTCCTGAAACATTAGAGTGTTTAAAAGAATTAAATTGTTCTCAGTGTGAGAATTTAATAAAAATTCCTGAAATTAAAACATTAAAAAAATTAAATTGTGCAAATACAAAAATTAGTGAAATTCCTGAAACATTAGAGTGTTTAAAAGAATTAAATTGTGGAAATACAAATATTATTAAAATTCCTGAAACATTAAATTGTTTGGAAAAATTGTATTGTTGGGATTGTAAAAATTTAACAAAAATTCCTAAAATAAAAACATTAAAAAAATTAAATTGTTCCAATACAAATATTATTGAAATCCCTGAAATATTAAATTGTTTGGAAGAATTAGGTTGTTCTGAATGTAAAAGTTTAAAAGAAATTCCAAAAATTAAAACATTAAAAATATTAGGTTGCATTAATACAAAAATTAGTGAAATCTCAGAAATATTAAATTGTTTGGAAAAATTAATTTGTTGCCAATGTAAAAATTTAAGAAAAATTCCAGAAATTGAAACAACTTATTTTTGTCGCTCGCGACAAAAATAAGTTATTGAGGCTATTTTATGTTGTTGCGAAGCAACAACATAAAATAACGAAACATTAAAGAAATTAGATTGTTATGCTACAAATATTAGTGAAATTCCAGAAACATTAAATTGTTTGGAAGAATTAGATTGTTGTTCCTGTTATAATTTAATAAAAATCCCTGAAATTAAAACATTAAAAAAATTAGATTGTAGTTTTACAAAAATTAGAGAAATTCCAGAAACATTAGATTGTTTGGAAGAATTAATTTGTCATCATTGTTATAATTTACTAAAAATTCCTAAAATTAAAACATTAAAGAAATTAGATTGTGAAAGGAACAAATATTAGTGAAAGAAACAACCATAAAAGTATATAAATTAAATAATAAATAATGAAAGTAAAAGAGTGCTTAAATTAAAATATTGAAAAAATTATATTATGATAAAAATAATGTAATTACAAATATATTAAATTTAAAAATAATTAATTAATGACCTCAATATTTATAAATGTCCAACAACTTTATCAAAAATTAAAACCTTATCGATTGTATAAGCACAATTATTTTTTCAAGCCTAGCGTGGAAAAATAGAAAGAAATTTGTGCAAACACAAATTTTTAAAAATACATTGTATAAATATTTATTTTAAATACTTTTTTCAAGAAAATTTTTTGTGGCAAACATTCCACTAGTAAATAAAAAATCTTTTTCATCGTCTGTTAAATCAAAATTTATTGATGATATATTTCCTATTGGTATTGCAACTGTCCTATTCCAATCATTCGTTTTTATATGTAATTTATTCAAATTATATAATGATGTTTCTACTAATGCTTTAAAATAATCTACAATCCCATCTATTGATATGAAACTTGGTTTCCCAATAACTTTTTCTTTCATTTCAGAAGTTGACAATAATTTAAATCCAATAGTATTTGGATTAGGTTCATCATTTTCGTCAAAAATCCATAAAGGGTAATTGTCTATTAATCCTCCATCAACATAAATATCTGTCGTTTTTTCATTTTTATTATATAATTTTACGGATTTAAAAAATAATGGGATACTCATTGATATTCTAACCGCATCCGAAACTTTCATATTAGGACAATTTGTTTTTGAAAAATAAGTAGCGCTTTTTCTACTTAAATTAGTTCCAACAACTATTAATTCATTGCCATATTTTTCAAAAATATCTTTAAATGTTAATTCACTTGTTCCTGTAATTTCTTTTAATATTGATTCATAATATTCTTTAAATTTTTCTCCTTTATACCAACCATAATCATTTAATAATCGTTCTATATCGCCAATAATAAAAAAAGAATCATCTTTAAAAATATTAAAATCAAGTGTTTTTAAAATATTTTCTAATTTGTCTGGAGAACATTTGCACGCCAAAAGAGATGCGATTAAAGAACCAACAGATGTTCCGGCAAAATTTTTAATATTTTGTAATATTCCTTTTTCATGTAATATTTTTATACATCCGACATATGCAATACCCAATACACCACCCCCTTCGAAAACAACATTTGTATAATTCATATAATTATAATTATAATTTTATATTTATATATTATAAATGATTTTACCTATTATAATATTGGTGTTGGTTATAATTATCTTAATTGGCTTGCTAATTTTATTTATAGTATTATATAGTAATTGCGCGAAAGCAAAAAAAGAATTAGAATCGCAACAAAAGGGTAGTGCTCAAATTACCGCTTAAATGTGTATTCAAGATAATATTTAATTTTTAAAACAAATAAATTTATTTTACATTGTATAAAATAAATTTAAAAATATTTTTTATTGTTTGTTATTCAATTTGAAATTTAATAAAAAATAATTTAAATATATATATGTATATATTATAATGGCAAGTATAGGAGTTATAATTACGTTAGTAATTGCAGTAATTATATTGCTTATTGTTATGATAGTATTTATGGTATTATATGCTAATAATGAAAAAAAATTAAAATCATGTCAAGTAGATTTATCAAATACACCGACAAGTGAGCAGATAAATAAATATCAAACTGATATAACAGATGCGAAAGATAAAATTGTAAAATGTACGAATGATTTGACATCGTGTAATGATAATTTGGCTACTACTAAAGGAAAATATGACCAATGTGATAAAGATTTGACATCATGCAATAATAATTTAACTAGTACCAAAGAAAAATATGATCAATGTAATAATGATTTAACATCATATAAAGAAAATTTGCCACCCAATTATCCAAAAAAAATAGGATGTTATGGAGCTGAGACAGATTTTTGTATATGTAATAGTGATGGAACAACACCCGCCGGGTGTCCGTCATGTGTTCCATATAATTTATATGGAAATGGAGGAAATTTTTCAAAATCATTAGAAAATGCTAGTGGTCATAAATATATGGCTCTTGCCAGAACAAGTGCAGGTGATCAAGACGACGGATATATGTTTGCATTTGATGAAATTAAAGACGGATCACAATTTTCAAAAGATGGCGGATGTGGAGTTATATGTGCGAATGATGCGGAACATACATGTGGATGTAGCGACAATGCATGTCCTGCCAGTCAACCAAATAAACGCTCGTGGATGGTATACCAAGTTAAAGAATAAATTTTAATATAAATAGAATTATTACAATTTATATATTATTTAGTAAGAAATATATAAAAAGTTTTAAATTTATTTTGTTTTGTGCCGCTTTTACGATAAAATAAAATAACCTCAATAAATAACGAAAATTTTAGTAATTAAAACATTAAAAAGTATAAATCGTGGAAGATAAATATATTAGTAGCATTTTTGGAAAAATTAACTTGCAATTATATGAATTTTTCTAGAATTCCCAAAGGATTTGCATGTTCGGAAGAAACTCCAATATTCAAAGAAACGTTATATTTGCATCGAAAAAAAAATATAAATTTACAATATTAGATTAGTAAATTTAAATTAAACAATAAATTTTAAAATATTTATATTAAATTTGCCATTATTGAAGAATTATTATAAGTTGTTTCGTATATATTTTTAAGTGCTTTAAAATTTGCTTCACATATGTCTCTGTCTTTGTGGCATCTAACTATATCGGATTGTTCATCACTTGGTTGTGTTATATTTTTATATTGCTTGTTATTATTATTTTCTAATATATTAATGCGATTTTTATATTTATTCATTTGTTTATTTTGCATTATTGTGATAATTATTAATATAATAACTATTATTACAACAATTATCAAAAATCCGTAAAACCAATTTTCCATTATATTATATTATTGATATATAAAAAATTTCTCCCATTAATATAAATGTATTTTATAATAATCGCATTATTAATTATTATAGTAATAATAATATTAATATCATTAACACGTAATAATGTTAAACATGGAACAAGAATTATAGCGGAACCTATTTATTATCCAAATATAATACCTTATCATAATAGAATATATTATCCAAGACGACATAGGAGAAGATTTCATTAGAAAATATTTATTTTGGTTTTTTTAAATTAAAATTTCAAATATATTTAATAAACAATATGTATTGTTATTTAAATAGAAATAAAATTTATACAATTTATGTGCAATTTAATTATATATTATTCAATGTACAATAAATAAAAACACCTTTGGTGTTTTTTATTTATTCTAGGCTAAATAAAAATAGAAGATAGACAAATTAACGACGATGTGTTTCGATTCTCTTTTTTATAGAAAATATCTCGTGTGAAGGAAATGCTGAAACATATATTGCATGAGGAGGAGGAAAAGGAACGGGAGTCGAATAGGAAGTACGATATACACTTGGATCGAAAGTACGAGGAGGGCAATGAGGTGAACAATAGGAAATTCCATACATATCTGGATTAACATCAGAAAATGGGTGAGGAGCAATGTATTTTGTGTTATATATGGTGGGTTCTTGTCTCTCAACGACACGACGACAACAATAACAAATCATTTTGTTTGTACCGGGAAGTGATTCAAGTTGAAAATTACAATTTGCGCAAGTATGAATATTGATAATACTCATTGATGATACTATGAAATAGTATAAGCAATAGTATAATGGAATATTCAATGATTTAGAATTTCAATTTTTTTTTTAATACCTTTTCTTCGAAAAGAGACTAAAAAGTTTAATTACAAAATTGACGAATTCCATTTTAAACAAGAATTATCTTGACATAGTTACTATTGTTATGATCAAGATAATTTGCTACTTGAGAATCAGAAGGAGGAGTGGGTTTCATTACTTCACCAAATTGATTTGTAATAGGTGATTGTCTTTTTAATGAGGATTTACGACGTTCTTGAAGTTGTGGTCTTGCCATGTTATTTCAAATATAAATGAATATTACAATCACTTATAATTTCAATTTTTTTTATTATTTTTAATGACATCAAATTTTATTTTATAAAAAATTGAATAAATTAAAGTAATCAATATTTTACATATTAATTTAATAATATACAAAAAGAATTGTATATTATTTAAAAACATTTAAAAAATTATTCAATAGATTCTAATTTTTCTATTTTTCTTATTGGGATAATTAATTTATTAATTATCATATTGTATTCTTCATCGGATGTATCGGAAGGTTTACCTATATATTTTTTTTGCCTCAATAATGGTGATTTTGGTTTATTTTGTGTCTTACACATTTAATTATAAATTAGAAAAAAAATGTATTAAATTTTTGTAGTTTTATTGTAACAACTTTTAATGGTACAATGCACCATTAAAATTATTAAGCGTAACACAATTAAATCCTTTTCGTTTTAATAAATAAAATTTATTTAACAAACATTTTTATTATTTACCAAAATATTAATAATTTTTTCCAAATTTTTAAGGGAACAATTTATTTGTATCAATTCATTATTTAATATATTATATATATAGTAATTAAATTTATTTCTATTTTTATATAAATTTTTAAATTTTGTTATATTATCAATAATATTATTTTTTTTAATATAAATTTTATTTTTTTTATTTTTAATAATATAATCTCCATTTTTAATTTTGTGAATTATTCCTGTTTTAATTTTATTATTATGTGTAAAATTAACTTTATCATTTATTTCGTATATAGATAACGATTTTTTAATTATATTTTCTTTAATTTTTTTTTTATTCAAATACATATATATTGCTAATTGTAAAATATGTTCATCTTTAATATCGGATGTGCATTTAAATTCATAAATATTTTTTTTATCCAAGCAATCAATTGAACCATATATTGTAACTTTACCATTGTAGTTTAAATTTTTACTTAATTCAAATGTCGCATCCTCCGATATATTTAAACTTTTCAAATGAGTAATGCATTTTTTAATTGTTGCTAAATCACATATATTTTTATAATTATCAATTTGTGTCAATTTAAAATCATAATTTGAATATAATGTATTAAAAACATTTGCTATTAATAATAAATCACTAATTTTTATATTATTCATATCTATATGTTTGATTTTATTAATATATTTTATTTGACTTGTTTCAAAAATACGTTCGTATATTATCATATCATGATTTAAAATATATTGAAATAATGCTGGAATTGCTGTTCCTATGATATCATTTACTATTTCATAACCATATTTTTGTTTTGATTTTTTATTAATTAATATTGGATTAATAATTTTTGGTCTTATTGTTGTTTTTTTAATATATATTAAACATTTATTTAATATATCAAAGGGAAGATGTTTTATTAATTGTGTAACGGCGATTTTTTTATCATCGTATGGTTCTCTTATTTTTAAGTTAATTTCCTCTGTGGTAACCATATCACAATAATTGCATAATTGTTCCTTATCTAAAAATTGTAAAAAATCATTTTGTGAATGATGAATTAATGATAAACGTTCCGAACATCTTGTTGTAGCGACATATAACTCATTGCAACATACCAATGGATCATGATTTCTATTATATGAAAGGAAATAAAATGAATCAAAACATAATATAATAGCAACTTTTTTCTCTAGCCCTTTAGATTGATGAAATGATGAAAATAATATTTTATTTTTAAGTATATCATCATCAAAATCGATATCATCATCATTATTTGGAACAAAAATTGGTATATTATGTTCGGATAATAAATTTGCGAGTGTTCGTGTAATAATATGTTTCATTGAAGGAGATAAAATGAAAATATCATTATTTTTATATCCATTATTTAAATAAAATTGTATTTCCTCTAATAACGATGTAAATTTAAATCTATTACAAATAATATATCTTGGTTTATGATTTGTTATTTTATGGGAATAAATTCTATTTTTTTTTAACATACATACATTTATAAAATCACATACTTCTTTTGGAACACGATATGTTTCAGATAAACTACAATTTTCCCATTTAAAATTATTTAAATTAAATTCTTTATCTGAATTTTCAATATATTTATTATCAGCACCTTTATATCTATATATGCTTTGATATTTATCACCTAATAAACATAATCTAAAATTTTTATTTTCATTACATAATATTGATTTACATAAAATATCATAATATAATGGTGTTAAATCCTGTATTTCATCCAAAATTATAATATTATAATTAATTGGTATAATTGGTTTTTTTTTATTAATTAATAAATCATACAACTTAATATCCGATTCACACAAATTTCCATAATATTTTGTGCAAAATCCATGATATGTGAAAACATCAATATTTTTAATATTAAAATTTTTTATTTTTAATTTTGTTTCTTCACTTAATTTTTTATTATATGTTAATAATAAAATTTTTGACCTATAATATTTTTTTGCTATAAAAATATTTGTATATGTTTTACCACTGCCAGCCACAGAGTCTACGACAATATTTTTGCCTTTTAATTTTGTAATAATATGTTCTTGTTCAGATGAAGGTTTACATAACATAAATAATATATATTACCATACTTATTTATTTTATATATATTTCAATTTTATATTTTTATATTATATTTAAGTTGTTTAACATGGCTCTATAAATTAAATCAATTTATTTATATATTATCAAAAACAAATATATATCATGATTAAAAATAAATTATATCTGTCAATATGAACTTACCAATTTTATTTAAAATATTTTCTATATTTAACATTTTCAATAAATTTTTTCCATTTATTTCTTATTTCTTTATCACTCATCACTTTATTTTTATTTTTATAATTATTTTGTTGAGTACTTAGCCATTGACCTAATTTTTTTATATTTTGTTCTTTACTTATTGCAGAAGGGCGTTTATTATATTTATCAATATATTTTTTTACTTCCTTTAATGTATTTACCCATACTTTTTCATTTGTCATAAAATATTTCTCATATTCTTCTACAAATTTTTTCCATTTCGTTCTTATTTTTTTAGTTTTCATTATTTTACTTTTATTTTTATAATTTTTTAATTGTAATGTTATCCAACAACCTAATTTTTTTATATTTTGTTCTTTACTCCCCGCTGAAGGGCGTTTATTATATTTCTCAATATATTTTTTAACTTCTTTTAATCTTTTTTTCCATGCTTCTTCATTTGTCATAATATATTTTTCATATTCTTCTACAAATTTTTTCCATTTCTTTCTTATTTCTTTATTACTCATTATAAAATTTTTCTTTTTATATTGTAATTGTTGAGTACTTATCCAATAACCTAATTTTTTTATTTCTTGTTCATTACTTGTTGATGATGGACGTTTATTATATTTATCAATATATTTTTTAACTTCATTTAATATTTTTTCCCATACTTCTTCATTTGTCATAAAATATTTCTCATATTCTTCTACAAATTTTTTCCATTTCATTCTTATTTCTTTATTTTTCATTATTTCACTTTTCTTTTTATAATTTGTTTGTTGATAAGATATCCATTGACCTAATTTTTTTATTTCTTGTTTTTTATCACGATATGAAGGACGTTTATTATAGTTATCAATATATTTTTTAACTTCTTTTAATCTTTTCTCCCATATAACTATTCCCCATCTATCACATATTATTGTTTCAAAATTATTCTCAAATTTACTAAAATCGATTTTTATATTACTATATTTTTCTATATCTTTTATATCAATATTAAATTTTCTATTATTTCCATTTATTTTTTTGCCATCTCTAATAATAAATTCATCAGTTATTCTATCATCTGTAGTTCCAATTGATTTTAATACCGCCTTTATTGTTGTAAAATCATTGTTATTAAATATATTTTCGTTTTTTTCATTAAATTCAACTACGCTTGGTAATAATATATTTCCTAATTTTTTACCATCACTTTTTCTTAAACATCGCCCTACACTTTGTATTATATCAATTACTGAAATTTTATTATCTACAAAGCATACACAATCTACTTCTTTAATATCAACTCCTTCAGTAAATATTCTTGCGCTTGATATAATACTTGTGTCATCTTTAATAAAATCATTAACAACTTTTTTCCTCTTTTTCATACTTGATTCACCAGTTAAATAATAACAATTACAATTTATTTTCATTAATTCTATAAAATTTTTCAATAAATTATAAAAATTATTTGCATTTGCGTTAGTATTATTAAAAGTTAATACATGTCTTAATCCATACTCTTTTATACACCTGCATACTAAATATACACTCATATAATATCTCATTTCAATTTTTTCATTACATAAATTTTTATCAATTACATATTTATTTTCTTTAAGCATTGATTTATAACATTGTTTATTTATTAAAGGACATATAATTTTATAATTACACAATTGTTTGTCCTCAATCGCTTTTTTTAAAGAATAACTAAATGCAATATCTCCGTAAATATTTTTATCATCCATTGATAAAATATTTAATTCGTCATCGTCACTTAATTCGTTATTTCCTTTATAAATTTTCTCTGTTGCTGTAGTAAATAATCTTTTTTTTATTTTTAATTTATCACTTAACAAACTTGAAAATGTTCTATTACCATTTCCCACTGTTTTGTGTGCTTCATCATATATACACATATCTAATTTAATTTTATTTCTAGTTAGAACGTTACATAATATATCAGATGATTGATAAGTTGTTATAATAATATATTTTTTATTATTGATCAAAAATTTTTGTATTTCTTTTTCACTTGTAGTTAAAATTAAACCGGTATCTGGTTGCTCTTTAATTTCAGCATCAGAACCAATTAATAAATATTTACAATTATTTTTCATTTCGCTCCATGTGTTATAAACTTGAGATAACAAATACAAAGAAGGGACAGCAATACAAACATTATTTAATTTTA
>Ga0209417_1004194_pt1 | contig 17622 bp, 5 predicted proteins | sample RifGroF2_FD_184002 | JGI IMG/M metagenome (GOLD analysis project Ga0209417, IMG submission 184002) | Groundwater microbial communities from Rifle, Colorado, USA - Groundwater F2 (SPAdes) (version 2) | ecosystem: Environmental > Aquatic > Deep subsurface > Groundwater | place: Rifle, Colorado... | reverse complement strand
CCATAATTCACCCCATTTTCTTCGGTTATATGAATTATGAGTCAACGTTGCTCTTTTTATCCCCTAAATCCTCCTCCTTCGGTTAGCTTTATTATGAGTCAACTCGATAATTCATATATTTGATAGAAGAGCAAATTCCTTAAGGTTTTCTTAAGGAATTGGCGCTATAATTAGATTATGTGAAGGAAAAGAGTTTATTTATCTCGTTAAGAGAATAAAAGAAAAAACAAGCAGAAAAACAGGAGGGCTGAGTCATGATTGAAAAAAAATATCTACTAGCTATATTACAAGCAGTTCAAACATACGATGCAAAGTTTCCAGTAAAAAGTGGGATGGATTTTGAAACGGATTATTCATCACTTAATAGGGTTGCCGATTTTTTGCTAGGGAGGGAGGCTCGTGGGATGGGGTTGTTATCTCCAGAACAAGTAGCTTTATTGAGAACAGCAGCTGGTAATGTAATAAGTGGTGCAGCTCACTCTTTATTGCAGAGCTGTTTTTTTATGTATGACCTTGAAAAAGCAAGTGATTTAGATGTAAGAGAGACCAATAGAGCCGCCGCAAAAGATAGCGATCCTAGTAAGTTAGGAAGCGTAATTCAATATAATTCCAGGCAAAATCAAGCGCTGAATACAGCGTGGAATAGCGCTATAAGAAAAGTCACTTTGCAAGAAATGTTGAGAAGCTATGCGCTTACAATATTAGGAACTCATCCCGATAAGATAATTAGCCAGCTAAATCTTTCAGAAGAAATTAAAGTACAATTATCGCAGTTAATGTCAGCTTTTGCTGCAAGCGCAACTACGGCTGATGAGCATGGTAATCTGTGTAGAGAACCAGAAGAGACTTTACGGCAGTTAAAACACTTGCTTAATTATATAGATAGTCTGAAGGATGATCTTTCTCGTCAACAGGCGCGGACCATTTTTGAAGTGACACCAGATATGGTGAAGCAAATCGCTGATCCTATTGCTCAAGAGTGTCCTCATCGCGATCTTTTGAACTTATCCTTGATCGGCGATCTTTTTCAGGAGGCGGACTACGCTGGAGAATATCCGGATACTTTTCACCAGCTTTTGCGCGATGTGCAAATAGAATTGATTCAGAGAAAGATGAAAGATGAGCAAGCGCAAACAGCGGTTGTAGTGGAGCAGATAAGGAGCGTTAGGGATAGTTATAACGCAGTGCAATTAGCATTAACGTGTCCTGCGAAAGACGAATATGTACGGGTCATGGGTTCTGCAATCGACACTCCCGTAGTGTACCCTGAGGCCATGGAGCCTGATGGATTTCCCGATAAAATCCCTTCTGAGCAAGAAATGGGCTACAAAAAAGGTAAAAATCCTTTTGGATTATGTTTTGACCAATTAGCGGAGGTTGCACTGTTTGTTTCTTGGGTTAATTTTAGCCATCAGCCTAATCCTTTTGATACCATGGTGGCGGTGGATCCAATGACAGAATTGGCATCACGCACAACTCAACTTTCAGAAGCAGAACAGCGCGTTCAGGCATTAAGAAATACACGTGATGTGCTTTTTCATCAAAGACCAAGTGGTATAGCGAGATTTTTTGCTTATGTGGTGACAATCCCGTGGCTTTCAAAGTATCTAGCACGTAGAGAACACGCATGGCGAACTGCTTTGGTGTTAAATGATAAAGCTTTGAGTTATCTCGGGGGAGAGACACTTCCGCACTTGATTTGCCATCATTTTATCCGTGAGGGATATCCAGAGAAAATTAGTCGCATGGACGACCAGAAAAAACAGGCGGCGGCAAAAAAATCATGGGATGAAGAAAGAGTGAGGAAGACGAAAAAATTATATTATGAACTTATGGAATTGTGCCGTGAATATCCCGTAACAATGAAAGATTTTAAGAAAATTTTGAGCCGGTACGTAGATATTACGATTGCAAGCGATAAGGAAGATTTATATAAAAAATTAGGGCTAGACAGAATACTTGATGAAAAAAGCAAACCAAAAGAATTTCTAACAGAAGCTGATTTTTTAGTATTGCGCAAAAAAATTGCAGAACACCCACCGGTTGCATCGCCAATTTCTGCAGTGGTTCATCCTATGCCTGAGCCGTCTATTAATGGCGGTGATTCAGCGCCAGTGATTTCGTCGGTATCGGGCCCAGTAGGTGCTTCAAGCGCAGTATCATCAGAGGAAGTAAGGCAATGCGCTGTTGAGAGAGGCGCGATCGGTGTATGGATGAAATCCTTACAAACACGCGAAAAAGCATTATCGCAGCATAACCATTTCTTAGAAGAAAAGCTTGGCAAATTTTTAAGAGAGCGAGAACAGAAAGTTCGCTCTTTCCAATTGGAAACAGCAAATCTTGCTGCGCAAGAGGCGCAGGATAAACCGGCGAAAGAATCAATTCAGGCGCGCATACAACAAGCAGAAAGGTTTTTTCAGAGAGAGCGACAGGGCGGCGCCACCATAGATGGCTTAATGAGTGGGGTGCGTGGGAGATTGAGCAATAAAAAAACAGCTCAAATTGTCGCTGCGAAATCTGTTGCGATAGGACAATATGAAAGCGCTTTGGAAGGCTTTATTACTGTGTCCTTCGGAGACAAAGAACAGGTAATTGCAATTCCTATTCAAACTTTATGTGTTGAGACAGTGGGAGATAGCCTTCAGTTTCCGCACGAAAATTGGGCGATTGACAATATTATCATTGGTCAGAATCAGCTGCTTGGCAACCAAGTTAACGTTTTGTTTATTTCGAGAGAGGTTGCGCTGCAAGGCGTTCCTCCCGTATCGTTGCAATCTCGCCTCGACTATATTGGGGCCGCGATGCAGAATCATTGGCAAAAAGCGAAAAAATCCGCATTAGACAGGCAAAAAACTGAGACGCAAGAGCCTCTAGATTTTAACGAGATTGCTCAAAAAATGACCGAAATAAATAGCACTTTTGAGGATCAGCAATCAGTCGTTGAGACGATTACTGAAGCTAATTTAACCGATCAAGAAAAAACACTTCTTACCTCGATGTTCGCACTTGCTGGTTTTTCAGCAGAAGAAGTAGAAGGATTAAAACGCCTCGCGCAAGCCCGATTGTCGGCACTCCAAGAACAAGATAACGAACCGTTATTGCGCAAAATTCAATCATTGGAGAGTGCAAGTAGTCAATATAAACGCGTACGCTTTACTGGTCAAGAGATTGATTTTCTTAAAACACTCCTCGATAGCGACCCATTACTAAAAAGGAAACTCGTGCTTGTTTTGCCACCGGAGGAGATAGCGAGTATGAATGAAAAGCTTGGAGCTTTTCGCACGAGATTTGTCAATTTGGATCGAGATAGGCAAGCATTAACTCATCTTTTCAGTGAAAAACAGCAGGCGATGACTGACAGTGCAAGTGCAAGTGTTGCGGATTTACAAGACCAGTTGCAAAAACGAGGAGCCAAGGATCAAGAACGTTTCTTGCGCGACCTCGAAGACACAAAAAAAGCAACCAGTATCCTCTATCTTCTTTTTAATAAATATCCATTGTATAATCAGGGTGTTTTGCGGGATAAGACCATTTTGAATGTATTAATTACGCTTATTCAAGCTCCTTTCCAACAGCAAGATCTTGTGGCTGAATATGCTTGTTTATTGCAATGGATTACTCATACTTTTATTCCTTATTTTCAAGTAGCTGCACAAGATAGGTCCGAGCTAAATATCGAGTTACAATCAAGGAGGGATGGAACACAAGGGCATGATCCGCGTATTCTCGAGATGTTACGAAGTGTTAAGATCGTTGTGCAAAACTGTCAGGGCGAGTTGCCGGAGGCTATTTTACCCCAACAAATTGCGGTATTGCATCAGGGTGTTTTTGAAAAAATGGAAACGGTACTTCATAAGAGCGCTAGTCCTGTATTGCTTCAACAAACGTTTGGGCTGGGAGAGGTAATCAAGGAAGCAGAAAAAAATTGGATTTCTGTTGTTTTTGAAAATCGTCAACATGAGCAATTTAATTTTGCGCAACAGGGAATAGAGTCTATTCTGAGCGATACAGGTATTACTAAAGAGGATTTTCAAACATTTAATCAAGTAGAAGCAGCACACGAGACAGAGGAATTTCGCCAAAGCGCAATTCCCGGACAACAAAAAAAGAGTGTGTTTCTAGACGTTGCAAACCGTAAACGGCAGCAGTTAGGTTTTTACTCAGGGAGTAGACGTCAATTTTTCGAAAACATGTATCATTTTGAAGAAAGAATATCACAGTTATGTGAATTATCGCCTCCACAGGGAGCGCAAGGAGCAGTAGTTTGCTATGCCAGTTTAGCTAGGTTAGAAAATACCGCAAGGAATGACGAAGCGAGAAAATGGGCACAAAGATGGAAGCGCGTTATTTTTGTGCAGTATATGCAGGAGTTCATGCGTAGAGCGGTAGAGGCAGCAGACTCTACCGTTTGTAGCGAGCCTGCATACGCTTCTTTTCGGACTTTACCTGAAATTTTAGCAGGCATTAGTCAGCAAATAAATGGGCCGAGTGCTGATGGTAATGCTGTTACGGATCAATTAGTACTCGTCACTGGAAAGTTAGCACCACAAGATAGGGGCGTAAATCCAACTTATGACTTGGTAGGGTTTCGTGATGTAGATTGTCTGTTGCAATTTATGTCAACTGCTTATAAAGCACTTGATGATAGGTTTACTGTTACTTCACGAGTATCTCCGCCTCGGGTTGTGAGTGGTAGTGCAGCACCAGCAGTAGTTGCGCCACCAGTAGCTGAGGCGCAAGAGGACGTGGCGGTGATGGCTAGAGCCAGGAGAAAAGCCCCCCCCGCTGCTCCCTCCAGCCGGGATGATGCAGGGCCATCGCAACCTATACTTGAAACGGTTCAATCGCTTGGACAATTGCTTGGTGATGGCGACGCCTCTATCACAGCATCTATTGATCACTTAGTAAGTCGCGCTATTGCTAGACAACCTATGTCTTATAGACAATTTTTTACAACATGCTATGAGAAATTTCATGCTATTTTTGTGAAATCAGAAGTAGTAATACGTAGTCGCGCAACCTCGGGGCAGTCGCTTATCGACAAATTACCTCAATTGCCATTTGAAAAAGTGGAATATGCTTTTCGGATGATGAGTCTTATTCTTCATATGCAAGAGATGATGCGTGAAGAGGCAAAGCGTTTGAACGAGGGGATCCCCCCCGAAGAAAATCGAGTCACGGAACTACAAAACTTAAAGGGTCAAATGTTTCGTGCGCTTAGTGCGGAAGTGAGAGTGCGAATATGGAAGGATATTCAATATCTCATTGCAAATAAAAAGTTTATTGAAGCACGTCAGTTGATAGCAATATATCATGATCAGCCGAATATTTTAATTCCCCCATCTGCCCTAACCCAAGGTAGGTTAGAAGAAGCACAACAACGTGAGATGTTAGTATTTCTTACGAATTCTATAACTGTTTTGAGTGATTCCTCCTCTATCGGGTTTTCCCCGCAGCAGGGCGATGCAGTGCAAACTACTTTAACTGAGCTAACAGCGATAAAAGACAGATTAGCTACTACATATCGTGCAACAAGGGTAGACGAGTTAAGTGCGACTGCTCGAGAGATTGAGCACCTCGTTGGGGCTCACCAGATGCAGGACGTACAAGCCTTAGTAGTTCGATTTAATATTACACCGGATTTATGGGATTTGACGCAAGAGCAATTGCCCAAAAACCTGCAAGCTTTTAAAGATATGCACGATCGTCTCGCAGCAGCTATTTTAGTTATACAGAACGCTGCTCACATTTGGTCAGCCGAGCAACAACAAGCAGCAGGATTACTACTTACTCAATTACAAACGCAAAAGCGAGAGTTATGGCAAAAAGTAAGCGCTAATCAACCGCTGGTATTAGCGTTACAGAAAGAGGTAGAATCTTTAGTTGATCTCAATGTTGCAAGAGGGCGCGAGCAAGCGCGACAGAAACTAGATACGTACAATGTTGGCCCAGAGTTGTGGACGCATTTTCCTCGCATTGATGATAGCGATTTAACGTACCAATTTGATTGTATTGATGAATTCGCTGATCGTGTTCGCACAATTTGGCCGGAAGAAACCTCGGCTAAGTCCGATGTAATTAGTCGATTAGAGGCAGCTAGAAAATCACTATACGTTGATTTAATAGAAAAAGCACGAAAAGGTAGCGGCGAAACACAAAGGCAAGCACGGTTCGCGTTAGTCTCAATTCGACAGAGAGTTCAAGAAAACCCAGGATTCAAAGAAAAATATGCAGTTCAACCGAATCTTTGGGATCCAGCATTTTATGTGGACAATATTCAAGAAATGGGTAGTGATTTACTTATGGCAATGTTTGAGGCGGTGAACGTTTCTATTACTGTTCTGAATCGATATTTCCCCTCGAGTGATGGCTCAGCTCTTGCTGACACGGATTCTCAACGAGATATTTTATCTAGATTAGAGCGCACGAAAAGCATGCTATATCAGCGAGCACTAGAAGTAAGCGCCGCAAGACAATTACTGCGACAAAAAATTGAAGGCGCACTTGGAGAAACGGTTGGCGAAGGTGTTGGGGACCGAGTTCGTGCTGCAAAAGTATTAATTGCACAGTACAGTATTACGCCAGAGTTGTGGGCTCCAAAAATGGATGCTCCTCAAGAATCAGCGATACAAGATGGCCAAGCCTTTGAGCATGAGTTTGGTCGCCTTAACAAACGTATTTCTGTTGTAAAAACACTTTGGCCTGAAATGGATAGGGCGGCAAGTATTGGTGTAATGTTACCTCCGTCACCTCGAGAGGTACCCACATCTTCATCGTCTCTACCAGCGGCATTTGCGCCATCAGCATCCGCTGTATCTACGCCACCTCTCCCAGTAGTTGCGTCACCATCGGTATCTTCATCGCCGTCTATCGTACCAGTAAGATCAGCGGATCAGCGAGAAGAAATCATTTTGGATGAATTGCAACAAGCGAAAAATAGACTATATCAAAAGCTAGGGCGAGCGGTGCCACCAGAAGTACAGCAGGCTCGAGAACAGGTGGAATCGCTGCGCAAGCAACCGCAATCGTCAAAAGATAAGAAAACTAGCGCTGAATATCTAGTAGCGAGATATAGCGCAGCAGTTTTGCAGTATCAAACGGCAGTGCGAAGTCATCCACTAGAGATAATAACGATTCGGCATCGAGTTGACGCAGCTATTAATAGTGGCGATTTTGGTGGAGCGAAAAAGCTAGTCGATTTTTACGGAATGCGCCATGCGGCATGGGACGTGCGTCCGCTGCAAGTTTCTAGAGTGCAAACGCCTAGTGCATCAAGTTCTTCACCTCAATTACCTGATGCGAGCGCGGTTAGCTCGGAAACTCAAGCTGCTGAAGAAACAGAAACAATGACAGGTAAAATACAAAATCTCATTAAAGCAGGGCTATTAGACAAGGCTCGATCTATTGCAGGTGTTTTTAGTGAAACAGATAGAGGTTTTATGTCGCTCGTGGAGTTAGAAATAAAAAGATATGAATTAGCGAAAACGATTGAAAGAGAATTGACACCTGCTACGAGAGTTGGGTCAGACGATGCTTCTGACGCTCGTTCTATGGCGTCTGGAGCTGCTTCCGTGATGCGACCATCTGTTGTTGTAGGCGCAACAAGTGAAGAGGATAGCATGTCGTCTATGAGCGACGATATGAGATCTGATTCGGCAAGAGATGTTGATTCAAATAACATCAAGATGGTTGTGGCAGCAATTGACTTAATCCTTCAAGGAGATGATCATTTATTGACGGAGGCGCAAGAAATATGCGACAGAGCGGATAGCTTTGTCTTCTCTGTATTAGAGCCATTTTTGACTGCTAACGAACAGGGCGAGTTTAGAGGATTGTTGCATCACAAAAATGATTCAAATTTCGATCGACTCAGCTATATAAAATACTATGTTAAATTTCTCACCATTCTTTCTGAGTGCATTTATTTCTCAGACGGAGTACAAGATGTTTTAAACTCTTTGCTAGTACCGATTCTTGCTCGGTATGTGCAAGTCTTTAATTCTTCAGATCCTCGGGGTTTTGGCGAAAGAGGGCAAACAATACCTTTATCACTAGAGAAAATTACGCGTGGGTCTTTTTCTGATGAGGAAACTGACGCTAGAAAAAACCTGATTAGAGTGGGCTATGCTGTTTCTCGCAGAGGGATTGATGTTGAGGTATTGCCGCTCACATCTACTGGAGTCGGTGCGCCTTCTTTACAGGAAATGGTAACTCAGCATATCCACGAGTGCCATTTATCTGGAACGCAACGCTCGATAACAGATATCGCAGAACAATATTTTGAATTTAACGCTCGCGAGATGAAAATTTTTCAGGGGTTGCTGGCGGCTGATAGTGCTTCGCTGAGAAATCTGCCTGTACAGGAGCGCTTTCCTCATGCTTATGCTTTGGCAGAGCAGAAAGGAATACAGCTTGTACAGTGGATGGCGCTTTTACCGACAAAGGACCAATTAAAGGTCGCCGTAGTAAGAGAGGATAAACTACAGTTATCTGACGCTGAGCGCATAAAATTTAACGCAACTCTTCAGAGAGTGATAGATTTACTTACGCTCTATAACGCGGCTAAACCACCTCTTTCGTTTGGAGATATTGTGTTGTACAGCATAGGAACCGAAGGCACAAGAGGTGATTTAAAGAAACGCTATCCAAATCTTAAGGTTTTAACTTCACAGGACCGACACCTGTTGAAAGGAGAAGATTTTTACGGAAGTAAGGATAAAGCTTGTGAATGCTACTTTGAGGTGGTTGATGCAATCAATACCCATCTAACTGAAAAAAAATTATCGTCTGCTTTGCAACTTACTGCTGCAGTGCTTTATCCTTTTTTGCGCAGATCCGGAAGGAGTCAAATAGATGGCTCAAGTAATTATCCGATACAAAAAAGGATGGACTATCTGAGTAAGCTGCGTGACCATTTAAGTGCCAAGGCGCTGCAAGTGGAGGTTGAAAGTGACGCTACCGTCGCGATTCGTAAACCTTCATTAGCAGACCAGATGATGGCGAGTGGTAGTAGATTAGGGTCTAGAACGCCAACACCTGCACCTGCGCCGGTGGGGAGAGAATTGAGCAGACATGACAGCGTTGATAGTTTTGGCGGTGCGATGTCGCCGCCAGCTTCTTCTAGTGCGGCATCACCTCAAGGTCTGGCGAGCACATCGCGGCCGGGGACTGCTGACAGTTCTGCGTCTGGCGCTTCTTCTTTATCAGCGAGAGTATCGCAGCAGGCGCCTGATGGGGCAATAAGCCCAGCCGGATCGCGGCCGAGTTCTGCTGCAACAGCAGGACTTATGTCTGCGACCGCCGAACTAGTTGGCCACAGCACAGGCACTATTGATGAACAAGCAGTGCTTACAGCAATAAATCATGGTGGAGAAAAAGAATGCAAGGGGATGGCGCCACGCTTAGGGAAAGCTATCTACATAATTAATAAGGAAGGTGCTGTAGTAGTGGATGGATTTCCTGCTGCGCCACCGGGAAAAGCCCTGTTTGTTTATCAGCTCTCTGACAATTCATGGAGAAAGTTGGAGCCGGAGGACGGTGATGTCAAGAAATGCATAGAACGGCTAAATACATATTATGTTAGTCATGAGAAAAAGGATGATTTGTTAACTGTTTTAGGTCTTCGTGAGGCTTCCTCCGTCGCCGTTCGTATGGATCGTTAATTAAATCATGCACCATTAAAAAGCCCCATACGCGACCGTAAGGGGCTTTTTTTCGTATGCGAAAATATTTGTATTGCCAAGAAACGAGTTGTGAATGTGTTATTGTTTTTTTGTCGTCACAAAGCGCTGGAAGCGAGACGCCAGCTACGAATTCATCACACAGAATAATGATTGTGTTAATCAAAATTCCATTTCCTTACCCAAAACTCAGGTTAAACCACTAATACTCCTGCAGGTCTTTTTTCAACTTGGGTACCATCATGCCCAGATGGTTGTCCCCGTTGCGAAAACAGACCTGAAGATCCTGCACTATGCTGATCAACTCCGATAGGGCGTTGACGACACGCTTCAATCTGTCCGCCACCATCACCATGAAGTACGATCGGCGTTTTTCTTCTCACTTCATTTTGATTGATAGCTCTGGCCAATGCTTGCTTGGCATTCTCACTGCAATCAACAGCACCTGAGATCGTTATGTCAGCAATGACACATTGCTTACTGTTTAAAAACGCACATAAAAATCCCACTTCTTGGTCGCTTAATCTGCTGAGATTCACTCCTGTAACAACTTGCTGACCTTGTCGATTTTCTAATGTGACAGATGTTACGCTGTTCCAATCTGGCATCGGTAGTTTTATCTGATCACATAGCTTCAATAGGTGACGATAACCATTAAGGCGAACGCCTTCATTCCCTTGTAAAACAATTTGTACTTCTCTTCTCGCTTCGCTGGTATTAATCGCTCTGGCTAATGATAGGAACACTCTAGAGCGATGACTACTAGAAAAATCGTTGGCCGAAATAGTTATGTCAACAATGGCGCACTGCTCGTCACGAAGAGCCGTGAATAAAAAATCAATTTCAGGAACGCTTAATCTATTGAATGCTATCCCTGTAATAATAGCTTGCTGATCTTGCTGGTTTCTCAATGTTACAGAGGCTATATTACTCCAATTCGGAATCGGTAGTTTTCTCTGAACACACAGTTTCAATAGATGGCGATAAGCATTAAGGCGAACGCCTTCATCACCTCGTAAAACGATTAGGACTTCTCTTCTTATTTCACTTTCATTAATCACTCCGGCTAATACTTTTTTCTTATCTTCGCTGCAATTAATGGTGCCAGAGATCGTTATGTCAACAATATCACACTGCTCGCTGTCAAGAGCTGCGCATAAAAACCCTATTTCTTGATCGTCTAGTCTTCTGAAATTTACTCCCGTAACGACTTGCTGACCTTGTCGATTTTCTAGTTTTACAGGTATTTCACTCTCCCAGTCTGGGATTGGCAAACCTAGCTGTTCACATAGTTTCACTAGATGGCGATAACTATTCAAGCGAACACCTGCATCGCCTCGTAAAGCAATTTGTACTCTTCTTCGCGCTTCACTTTTGTTAATCGTTCTGGCTAATGTTTGCTTGGCATTCTCACTGCAGTCAACAGTACCTGAGATCGTTATGTCAACAATGGTGCACTGTTCTTCATGAAGAGCCGCGCATAAAAAATTAATTTCAGGAAGGTTTAATCTATCGAATGCTATTCCCGTAATAAGGGTTTGCTGACCTTGCTGATTGCTTAATGTTACAAATGCGATGTTATCCCAATTTGGAATAGGTCTCTCTAACTGGTCGCACAATTTCACCAGGTGGCGATAACCGTTAAAGCGATCTCGTAGATAGATTTGACTTCCCCTTCTGGCTTCATTTTCATTAATTGCTCGAGCTAATAGTCGCTTGTTATTCTCGTTACAACTAATGGTATCGAAGATCGATATGTCAATAATATCGCACTGTTCACTGCTAAGAAACACACATAAAAAGCTGACATCGTGATCACCTACGTCTGTAAAGCATAATCTCGTGACAACTTGCTGACCTTGCCGATTTTCTAAGTCTACAGATAATATGCTACTCCAATTTGGGATTGGCAGACTTAGCTGCTCGCACAGTTTCACTAAGTGGCGATAAGCATTAAGACGCTCGCCTTCATAATCTTGAAGAACGATTGAAATCCTTCTTCTCGTTTCACTTTCATTAATTGCTCTGGCTAATGCTTGCTTGGCATTCTCACTGCAATCAGAAGCAAATGAGATCGTTATATCAACAATGGCACACTGATCACTACCAAGAGCCGCGCATAAAAACCCTATTTCTTGATCGCCTAGTCTTCTGAAATTCACTCCCGTAACGACTTGCTGACCTTGTCGATTTTCTAGTTTTACAGGTATTTCACTCTCCCAGTCTGGGATTGGCAAACCTAGCTGTTCGCACAGTTTCACTAGATGGCGATAACCATTCAAACGAACACCTGCATCACCTAGTAAAGCAATTTGGATTCCTCTTCTCGCCTCGCTAGCATTAATTGTACGGGCTAATTTTAGTATAAAATCATTAATCCCATTGAGGGCGCTACTACCAAAATCACCATAGATGAAAATACGATCGGTGATAGCAGAGATCGTTATGTCGACAATAGCACACTGTTCACTACCAAGAGCCGCGCATAAAAAATCTATTTCTTTATCGTCTAGTTTACTGAAATTCACGCCCGTAACGATTTGCTGACCCCGTCGATTTTCTAGTGTTACAGATGTTATGCCATCCCAACCGGGTGGTGAAACATCTTCCAGCGATTCGCACAGTTTCACTAGATGGCGATAACCATTAAGACGAACGCCTCCATCACCTCGTAGAATAATTTGAGCTCCTCTTCTTATTTCACTTTCCTTAATTGCTTCGAGTAAGTCATGTCTATTGAGATCAATTGCATCCAAAATTGTTATGTCAACAACGTCGCACTGCTCGCTGCGAAGAGCCGCGCATAAAAAACCATTCTCTTCGCTGTCTAGTCTACTGAAATTCAATCCAGTAATAACTAATCGTCCTCGATGATTTTTTAATTCTATACCTGTTATGCCGATCAGCTGTGCAAGCTGCGCGTAGAGGGTCTCTAAGGCGTGATAACTGTTAGGTTGCGCAGCTATTTCACCTGGCAGAACGATTTGCACACCTTTTGCGCTAAGAGCCGCACATAAAAAACTAACTGCTTGAGTGCCCAGTCCGTTGAACTCTATTCTTGTAATAACGGCCGACTGTTCTTGTTTACTTTCTAACTTTATAGATGCAATCTCATGCCCGCGTGGGATTAGCTGTCCTAGCTGGTCCTGTAGTTTCACCAGGTGGCGATAACTATTAAGACGAATACCTATAGTACCTTGCAGAGTGATTTTGACTTTTCTTCTAGCTTCACTGGCATTGATTGCTCTGGCTAATGCTAATATTTCGCTGTTATCATAATAAGTATTTCCCGGGATAGTTATATTAACAATGGTGCACTGCTCACTGCTAAGAACCACACATAAAAAACCGACTTCACGTTTATCTAGTTTACTGAAGTTTAATCTTGTGACAACTTGCTGATCTCCTAGTTCTACAGATATTTTGTTACTCCAATCTGGGATCGGTAACTTCAGTTGTTCGCACAGTTTTACCAGGTAACGATACTCATTGAGACAAATGCCTTCATCATCTTGCAGAACGATTGGGATTTTTCTTCTCGCTTCACTGGCATTCATGGCTCTGGCCAATGCCAATATTCTAGTGTTATCACAATCTAATGCTGGTATTTTAATCTCTTCAAATGTAGAAGAATCAAAACGAGTCGCCCCCGCAATAGCTAACTCAACAATATCGCATTCTCTATTATCAAGCGCTGCGCATAAAAAATCGACTTCGTGTCCGTCATTCTTTAAGCTACTAAACTCTACTCTGGTAACAACTTGTTGACCTTGTCGGCTTTCTGATTTTATAGATCTTATGCTCTTCCAATCTGGAATCGGTAGTTTTCTTTGATCACACAGTTTCACCAGGTGACGATAATCATTAAGCCAAGTGTTTCCATTTTTATCTTGCAAAGTGATTTGGACTCCTCTTCTCGCTTCGCTTGCATTAATGGCTCTAGCCAGGATCAATAATTTGGTGTAATCACAGTTCCAGCACTCTGAAGATAACTTAACAATGTCACACTCTTCATTACCAAGAACCGCATATAAAAAATCTGCCTCTTGATCATTGAAGGCTGCAAAATACAATCTTGTGATCGTTTTCGTCCCGTTCGGTCTGTTTCCGAGCGTTGCATACACCGTTGAATCGCGTAGTCTAGGTAAGTCGTGATGAGTGAGTGCTAAGCTTGCATGTAGACGTTTTAAGTAAGTTGCTGGTAGGCGTTCCGGATAAAAATAATCCGATACACCAACAACAAAGATTGGTTTTTCACTTAACGCGATAGCCTGAGCTAATGCGCGTTCATTTTCGTCGGTAAGTTGCTCTAGGATATATATCGCTTCAATCTGGCAGTCTGATCGAAGTAGCATGCCGCATAATCGATCCGCTACTGCATCTATGTTATCTTCTGCTGCTAATGCTGATTGAGGAGGAAAAAAAAGACATCTTGCATCTCGATGCGTTGCCTCATAGGAGCGTCTGTGATATTCCGCCAAAAGTGCTGCGTGGAAAGCCTCAATTTCAGCACGCATTTCTGGCGTAGCTGTTTCTGGAATAGGGTATAGCGTTTGGATTGTTTTTTGAAGAAATGTTTGTGGATTACTAGGATCATCCTCTCGCCTCCTGGCCAATCCTCTTGCAACGTTATGGTAACGCCATATTTGCTTTATGACGCGTGATCCAGCATAGATTGCATGTGGCTCCGGTAGAGGCATTGCTCCCACCTGTATCGTTTGTGCGATATCTCTTACATTTCCAATAACGGAAGTTTCTGGTATTTCTCTACAAATCTTTTGCATGAGCGCTAATGACAATTCGTCTTCTTGCCCTAATGGAATGAGGCGTTTCAGGATGGCATCACAAAAACGACAAACAAACCTCAATCGTATGATCGGATTTTCTTCATCGAGCGGGATCATGAAAAAAATAGTCCTCACGATTTCCGATGGAAGCCGGGCGAATAACGAGAGAGGCTGTTCGGGGTCTAGCGCTTGCACAGAATAGCTTTCAGTTGCTAGAGAAGGCGGGGCGCTTTGATGATCAGAAGCGCTCATGTGTTGCTGGAAGCGAGATAAAAAATCTTCCTCATCTTCCTCGATTGCTTGAGGGACATAGGTGGGTGTTCCATGCGTTAAGGGCGAAGTAAACGACGGCCTCCAGCCTGAAGTAATGGGCACAGCGCGATGTATAATAACGTTGAACTCTCTTTCAGGCAGCGGTTCTGCTAGTGCTGATGGAAAATGGGCGCGGCATTCGTTGATGATTCGATCTCGTTCCTCGGGTGTTCCAGGCAATGTCGCTATTGCCGCATCATAAATTCGCCGAACGAGCGTGTCAGTTGGATTCGGTGCCCAAAACGATTCACATTTTAAAAAGCAGAGAAGAACTTTAAATAAGTTTTTTCTGTTTCCTGGGGAAAGATCTTGCCATGCCTGAATAATTTCTGATTCACCCAGAAGTTCTTTTGGTGCTGTTAATTTTTGTTGTTCGTAGGCGATAAATGCTTCACTTAATGTTTGAGGTCTTGGTACTGGCATCATTTTTAAATTGCTCCCCATTATTTGGTTTTATGCTAAATTCGCCTTTTATTGCCTCAATAGCAATGACTGCCTTTTCTTTCGCATCACGCTTTTTTTCTTTATGCGGACTAAATTTCTAATAAAAACTCATGCAGTTTATTAATAGGTATAACCAAACATTCTTTTGACAGCTGAATTCGTTGTCCGCCAAAGGTTACCAACACAATTTGCTCTGCTTGAGGAAACATTTTTTTAAAGCTGTGCGGGAGCTTTGCTGGCTGAACGCTTTGCACGCTCATTTTTGCATCGAGTGCAACCACTTTGCCAGATTGCGTGATGATCAAGAAATCAATTTCTTCGCCTTCTTTCGTGCGCCATAAATAAAGTTGCCAATCTTTCCCGTGATTTTGTATCAATTTAAAAATTTCGGCAAAAACCAGCGTTTCAAAAAGAGGACCCGCTTGTGGGCTTGTTATCAGCGGTATTTGATCTTGCCAGCCTTGTAGACGGGCCGCTAAACCGGTATCTATAAAATAAAATTTAGGAGCTTTAGTTAGCCGTTTATTTAAATTGCTTGTGTAGGGTTTTAAACAATGGACTAAAGCGGTGCGTTGTAAAATACTGATCCATTCTTTAACGGTAACGGCTTGAATGCCGCTATCTCTTGCTAGATTGGTATAATCTAACAGCATGCCGGTTCGGGCGGCTAATAAACCTAAGATTGTGTTAAAGGCGTCTTGTTTTTGAACACCGGCGCTGAGCACAATATCTTTTTCAATATAACTGCGAATATAATCATTTAAGTATTGGACTGGCGATAAGGTTTGGTCGATGTAGAGCTCCGGCCAACCGCCTTTAAATAAAATATCTTGAATACTGACTGAAGTGAGTGCTTTTTGAATTTCATGGACTGTTAAAGTATTTAAATAAAAATAGCTGGCACGACCTGCCAAACTTTCTTTAATGTTTTTATCCATCAATAATTGATTTGAGCCAGTCATGCGAAATAAAGTGGATAGTGCTTGATTGTTTTTAATGCGTTGTTTTTTTAATTGATCAATTTGCCGTTTAATTTCTGAAAAAAGATTAGGCACATATTGTACTTCGTCAAGCAAAATGGGCGGTTGGAATTGTTCTAAAAATAATGCGGGATCACGATTGGCCAGATTCCGTAATTGTAGATCATCAAAGGTAACTTCTTTAAAAGAAGTTTCAGCCAGGTGTGAAAGTAAGGTGCTTTTTCCGCATTGGCGTGGGCCAATGACCAATTGTGCTGACGCCGTGCTTGTGGTTAATCGAGTAGTGATGTCACGCTTAATATACATGCGACGATTATAAGCTGTCAGCTTACAATCGTCAACTTCAGACTTTTAACAAAGACATGATTTTCTGGATTGCTTCGACGTTTATGCACCTCGCAACGACGACGGCGCCTTGTTCTGAATCGCTTTGCTGCTCGTGTGTCTCGCAATGACACGATCTTCTTCAAATTAAATTTTTTTTTCTATTTTCTGCTTGCAAACTCAAAAAATATTTCTTATAGTCGCTTCAGGTGGCAAAAAGTGGGTTAAAGTGGGATAAAAGGGAAAAAGTATGTTTCGAGGATTGAACGCCATTAACATTGATCCCAAAGGACGGGTTGCTATACCAGCCCGTTATCGCGATCGTTTAGCGCAGGATGCATCAGATCAAATTGTGCTGACGATCGATACGGAACAACGTTGTTTACTCCTTTATCCTTTACCGACTTGGGAAGAAATCGAGCGAAAGCTTACTTTATTGCCGACCTTCAATCCCATTGCACGTCGTATTCAACGATTATTGATTGGCCATGCGGTCGAAATGACGCTGGACAGTCACGGCCGCATTTTGATTCCGACTTTGTTACGGGATTATGCGATGTTAGATAAACGCGTCATGTTGTTGGGTCAAGGTAATAAATTTGAAATTTGGCACGATGAAAATTGGGAGCGTTGTCGCGAAGGTTGGTTGAAAGAAGAGTTGACTGAAAAATTATCGGAATTGCCGGAAGAATTAAAAACGATTGCGTTGTGAGGATTGACTGACTGACTGACTGACTGACTGACTGACTGATTGAGCCGGGTTAAAAAAATGTGAAGCATTTTTCCGACGAACGCGAGGCAGGAAGCCGAGCTGGGGGGATGCGTCAGGATGACGGTTCAGGAAAGACTGAATAGGATTGAGGAAATGAGCTCTACTAACCGTCATTGCGAGGAGCGCTAGCGACGAAGCAATCCAGAATCAAAACTGGATCCCGCGATCAAGTCGCGGGATGACAATGAACTGTGGGAATGACGAAGGGCAGCTAGGAAGACAAACGAACCATCGCAATGGCGGTGCAGAGATAACAACAGGGAAGGAAAGGAGAAACACATGAATGTAGCCGTTAAAACACTCAATCAGTCGATCTTAACCGC
>Ga0209417_1004193_pt1 | contig 17622 bp, 27 predicted proteins | sample RifGroF2_FD_184002 | JGI IMG/M metagenome (GOLD analysis project Ga0209417, IMG submission 184002) | Groundwater microbial communities from Rifle, Colorado, USA - Groundwater F2 (SPAdes) (version 2) | ecosystem: Environmental > Aquatic > Deep subsurface > Groundwater | place: Rifle, Colorado... | reverse complement strand
AAAATACCCTCATCCGCTTCTTAGCAATTATTTAAGGAACGGAGTTTGTACTTATGAAGCATTTGAAAACAAATCATATAAGTGGGGGGATATTGAAAATTTGGCAAGAGAAAAAAGCGGAATTGAATGGATCGCCGCAGGTTGGAAAAAATCTGATTCGTTGCAAAGGCGAGGGGCGTTAAGCGGTTATGAAATGGAAGCGATTAATAGGAAGTCTAAGAAGTTTTATCCTTTAACAAGTTGGAACGATCCAATTATTATAAAGTACATGAAGATTAATAAATTGCCTTACGTTAAAACATCGGTAAACGGACAATTTGAAGTCGAACTATCTTACAAGAAATTAAACTTCATAAAAGAGAAATATCCAGAAGATTACGAAAAGATAAAAGAACAGTTCCCTTTTTGTGAAACGATAATAAAACGAAAGGAATTATATGATTAGTAAATATCAAAAGTTCGAGGCTGTCACAATACACCGCGAAGAGATTAAAAACGCTCCTTATAACCCTCGTAAAATATCAGATTCAAACAGAAAAAAATTGAGAAACAACCTTAAAACAAAAGGTTTTCTTGGGGGAATAGTCGTTAATAAGAACACCATGAACTTAATAAGTGGGCATAAAAGATTAGAAATATTAGATTCATTGGAGAGAAAAACAGATTACGAGCTTACGGTCGATATGACCGATATGACCGATAAAGAGGAAAAAGAACAAAACATCTTTTTTAACAACCAATCGACGCAAGGGGAATTTGAAGTCGATTCTCTTAAATCGCTTTTAGATGAGGTGGATTTATTTGCAACGGGCTTTGATGAGGTAGATTTAGTTGTTTTTGATATTGACCTCCACGAATTTGACAACGAAACAGAAATTAATCAGAAACAAAAAGCCACTTCCGAAGAAATTGCCGCAATGAAGAAACGGAAAAAAGAACACAAAGATAAGTCGATGCGTGAAAGCGATACAAATTTTTTTATAGCGGTAATCTTCCAAACATCCGAAGAAAAAATCCGCTTCATGAACAAATATAATTTAGGCTTAAACGAACAATATATCAAAGCTGAACACTTCTTAAAACTGTTAGGCGTGAAATGAAAAAAGATAAAAAAAACATAGACGAAAATATAAAAACAGTACGTATTGATTGGGCAAGGAATCAAGCGGTAATTCAACAGGCATATATTGAGTTAATCAGATCACTTAAAAGATGCCCAACAGTTTTAGAGGTATCGCAAAAAGTTAATCTATCAATTAACGCTATTGACCGGCATATTAAACAAATGAAATTTCAGCCTCTGCAAAGTCCTATGAGAAGTCTAACCCCGGACGTGTTGGCTTCGATTTACAATTCAGCACGCAAAGGACAATCAGCAAGCCAGAAACTTTGGTTACAAGTTATGGAAGGATGGAGCGAAACACAGGTCTTAGAGTTTAAGAATTCAATAACTGATTTAGTTAGAAAAGCAAATGAAGCATCTTAATGTTAACCGAAGCCGAATTAGTAACCGTTCAGAAAATAAAAGACCCGCTATTCATGGCAATGAAAGTTCTTGGGGTGAAATACTTAACCGAAGATCAAATAGAAATTATCAAAAGTGTATGGAACAATAAATATACAAGCGTTCCATCAGCGCACAGCGTAGGGAAAACGTTTATCGCCGCAGTAATCATATTAGCCTATCTTTTATCCCAACAAGACACAATCGTCATAACAACCGCTCCGACATTAAAGCAAGTAAGAGATTTGCTATGGAGAGAAATAGCACAGCTTTACCGGAAAGCGCCTTACGCTCTTGGTGGTAGATTAACACAGCTTTATTATGACATTGACGCTAAATGGTATGCTTCCGGTATTGCAGTAGAGAAAGGGAAAGAGGAACAATCAGCCGTAAACTTCCAAGGGTATCATTCAGGACGCGTCCTGGTGGTGGTAGACGAAGCATGTGGAGTTCACCCCGCTATTTGGGGTGCAATAGACGGAATTCTAAGTAACGAACAAGCGCACATCTTAGCGATCGGGAATCCCTCAATGATTAACACCCCTTTTTATAAACACACAAAAGAATCTAAATGGAACACGATTAACATTTCAGCACTAAACCATATTAACGTAGTTCAGAAAAAAGAAATAATTGAAGGCGCTGTTTCCTATTCATGGGTAATTGAAAAGTTAAAAGACTGGTGCATTGAAGCAAACGAACACGATCCACAGCAAGATACATTTGAATTCGAGGGGAAAATATATCACCCAAATAATTTGTTCCGGTGGAAAGTCTTAGGCAAGTTCCCGAAGGATAACGAAGAGGGATTAATTTCTTATTCGTCAATTCAAACAGCAATGAATTCAGAGAAGATAAAAGGATTTTCTCACTCTAATTTTTCTATTGACGTTGCCCGGTTTGGCGAAGATTCAACCTGCTTTACTTACGACCACGGAAACAATTATACCCAAGAACTATTCAAAGGCTTAGACGTGGTACAAATTGCCAATAAAGCGATTGACCGGATTAAGATACACCGACCGATTGATTGTGATGGAATCGGAAGCGGTGTTTTTGATATACTGAAAAGCAAACGGAACAATGATGAAATATTTATCATTAATGAAGCCGGAGAAAAAGAGTATTTAGATTTTCAAATAGTCTCTATCCAGTCCGGTAGAAGTCCATTAGATTTTTCGGGTGGTAAAAAAGTAGTGAATAGATTTCTCAATATTAGATGCCAAATGTATTGGCAGTTAAGACTTGACTTACCTATGCTGAATATTCCAAAAGATGAGAAATTAGAAGAGGAGTTATTATCGGTAGATTACGAAACTCCCCGCGGGATTATCACAGTAACAAAGAAAGAAGAGTTGAAACCAAAGTTAGGGAGATCCCCCGATAGAATGGATTCTCTTGTTTACTGTAACTGGTTAAAGTACGTTAAAGAGAAACGATTAAAAGCGATGGATCGAATTTGATTGTATTAAAAAATATGATTATTCAACAGTTTATTTTATTTACATTTGCAAAAAAGTTGGAGTAGATTTTGAACACCTCAGAGATAAATGCGATTATAGATTACGGCAGTAATTTAATTATGTCCTCAATCTTTAATGACCTCATAAAAGAACATGGGAAAGCAAGAGTAGGAACTACCGACAATCCCGGTTTAGAAAAGAAATGGAAAGAGTATGATGGAGATGTCAGTATCTTAACCCGCAAACTCCCGATAGGCACACCTGAACATAAATCAAATAACAAGCTTCGTAATGACTACCGTTCGATGATAGTTGACCAAGGGGTGACTTATTTTATCGGTAATCCTGTTAGCACAAGTCTAAAAGGTGAAGAACCAAAAGGCATTGCAATGTTAGATAAGTTCCAAAAGACTAACGATGTAGAGGACTTAGACCTTGGAACAGCTATCTATAATGCGGTTTGTGGTTATAGCGGTAGATTGTTCTATATCGATAAATCGGGCGAAGAAAGAGCAATGAACTTACCACCTTGGGAAGTAATCTTTGTTTATGATAAAACCACCGATGAACTTCAATATGCTTTAATCTATTACAAGATGAAAATAGTAACAGTTGGTAAAGATACTGTTGAGATAACCAAAGTTGAATGGTACGATAAGAACAAAGTTTATTACTACATCGAAACAGGGAATCCGGGAAGTGTCCCAGGAACATATTTCACGTTAGATAAATCAGAAGTCAATAACCCTCAACCTCATGGATTTACCGGAGTGCCATTAGTCGAGTTCTTAAACAACAATTCAAAGAAGGGAGATTTCGATAGAGTAGAGGACTTAATAGACGGTTACGATAGGATAGTTTCTGATTCACAAAACGAATTGGAAGACCTAAGAAACGCTTATATGGTATTCAAGGGATTAGTGCCGGGAGATAAAGAAATGGCACAGGCTAAATTAACCGGTGCATTTGGAAGTGAAGATCCCGACTTTGATGTATCGTTCCTTACAAAAGAATTGACTGGTACATTCCACGAGAACCATAAAAAGACTTTGAACGATAACATTTACCGATTCTCCAAAAGAGTTGATATGAATGATGAGAAGTTTTCCGGTGCTACTCAATCGGGAGAAAATAGAAAGTGGAAAATGTTAGCACTTGAAAATGATGCAGTAATGAAAGAGCGCAAATTCACTAAAGCACTAAGAGCACAGTACAAACTATTATGTAGTTCATGGACGAAGAAAAACGTTACGGTAAACTACCTCGACATAAAATATCAATTCACAAGAAAGTTACCAACTGATTTAGAATATTACGCGACTATCGTAACACAGTTATTTGGCAAAGTGCCTACTGAAATCCTTTATTCGATATTACCGTTTATTGAGAACCCCAAAGATGCAGTAAAAATGATGGAGGAAGAATTAAAAGGAGAAATCAATTTAGACAGTTACAACCAACAAGATGAAAACCAAGATCAATGAGCGTAAACTCTGATATAAAGAAATTGTTACTGCAAGGGGATAACCTTAACGAAGCATTAATAAAAAAGTATGAGAAGCAGTTAGTAGCTCTATACCAAGAATCATTGAAGAACGTGCGCTCTGAAATTGCTAACTTATTTGCTAAATATGGAGATGAAATAGATTACTCAAAAGTAAGAGGTGCAAGACTCCAAGGGTTACAAAGAGAAATCTTCAACGAACTTAACAAACTGAAAAACTCCAAAGAAGTTATAAAAGAAGTAGTACAAAGAGGACACGTAGAATCATATTCCTATACTTCATTTGCATTAGAGAGAACTCTACAAGTTGATTTGAACTTTTCGATGTTACCAAGCAACGCAATCCAAGCCGCGACATTTAACCCTTACGATAAAATAAAATGGAGCACACGAAACTTAGTCAACATTGAATCAATGAAAAACAGCGTCCGTAAAGAAGTTACAAAAGGTCTTATCAACGGTTCCGGTTATGGAGACATAGCAAAGAAGATCACACAGCAGTTAAATATCGGTGCAACAAAAGCGGTAAGAATCGCATGGACGGAAACAGCAAGGGCACAGGAAGCCGGGAGATTAGCTTCCATTGATGAATCGATAGGTTACTCAAAAGAGTTCGGTATGCAGACCAAAAAGGTTTGGAACGCAACATTAGACGGAAAGACCAGACCTAACCATGGAGCTATGGACGGAGTGTCAACAGACGATACCGGAAAGTTTATATTCACCACTATGGACGGTACAACGCTTTACGTTGCAGGTCCACACTTAACCGGAACAACCGACGATATTGCGTGCCGCTGTTATACTTCATTAGAGTTTGATAACATACCTCCAAAAGTCAGACGTGATAACATCACAAAAGAAGTAATCCCCTACAAAACCTATAATGAGTGGAAAAGTGCTAAACTATCCAAGGACGAAGCATAGACAGCAATATGCAAGTACCCCTACATGAATATAATCGCTCAGACCTCACGTAATGCACGCTACATCAATAATTAAGGCATAGATGCTAATATGATTAAACTCTCCCTCTCAATGATTGTAAAAAACGAAAGTAAGAACATTGAACGATGTTTGAAATCCGTAGAAGGTTTAGTAAATGAAATCGTCATAGTCGATACCGGATCCACCGATAAGACCATTGAAATAGCAAAGTCTATGAATGGAAACGTATTTACCGAAACCATTGAACCCTTTAGCTTTGCAAAGGCAAGAAACTTAGCACTACGAAGATGTATAGGTACTTGGATATTACACCTTGACGCTGACGAAGAGTTAGACCCGGACTCTATCGAAATCATAGAAAAGATAATTGAGGCAGACGATCCAAAAGGTTATATCTGTAACCTCATTAATAAACTTCCTGATGGAGATTTAGGATATTTCAAGTCATGCAGACTATTTAAGAACAACGAAAAAGCGTATTACATAAGAGACTGTCACGAAGAAATAAGTTACTCACTTTTCAAGTTGGGATATGAGTTAGCCGAATCAGAAATTAATATTATTCATCATGGGTATAATGCTCCAGACGAAGTGATAAAGAATAAAGCAAACCGGAACTTAGAACTACTACTAAAAATGTACACCGTTAGTCCCCACTGGATGACCGCTTATCAGATAGGACAATCATATATTGCCTTGGGGATATTTGGGAAAGCAAAACGCTATCTGAAAACAGCTATTGAAAGTCCTCACATCGATCCCCAATTCAAAAGAGAAATTGTCAACATCTTAAACCAAATATAGATTAGCACGATACTTGCTATAAGCAACTTGTCAAATATGCCTTAAAATACTCGCATTAGAACGAGTTTCGTATATAAAATATCCTTTGAAAACCACGCAAAAACGCATGATTCCCGAAAAGGGGTATACATACACGCCCCTTATCGAATTATTGAGAATTTGAGATAAAAACGCAACATTATTAAAATGAGTTCGTGGCTCTGAACGCATCCTTGTTCGTATTATTTTTTATTTGAATGTTGGAAAGCGTATAGCATAACTCGTGCCGAAAAAATATTAAAAATAATTAAAATTTATCTTGACAAAAAATCAACTTTGTATTATCTTTGAGATGTAAATAAAAAACATTTTATAACAATCGGAGATAGTAAAATGACAATCATTATCAACAGAGAAACCTGCCCCAAAACTTACCAAGAGGCAAACCGACATTTAGACTATGGTGGTTCGCTGATGCCATTTGCGAGTTTCGCAAGTAAGGACAGTGAAGAAGTTAAACGAATCGAAATAATGAAAAGCCACGAGTTACTTAAATGTGGTGGTTGCAAATCATGTGCTCCAAAAGAAAGGGGAACAAAATGACAACCCAAGCAGAAGACGTTTTGACAAAGCTCGATAGCATAAAAGAGCAAATAGAAATCCTCGAAACTAACGGTGAATATCTTTCCTCATGTTGCCAAGCAAGACGATATGAAGAATCAGACATTTGTATTCACTGCGGAGAGCACGCCGAATTTATCAACACAAACCAAGAGGACATTGACGAACTAACCTTAGAGCTAAAAGATGCAAGTGTAATATGTGATTATTGCAATGGCGAAGGAGAAGTTCCTGACGATAGCAGACGGTTAATATCAATAGACCCTCCGGTAAAAACGTGCAGACATTGCCAAGGAGTAGGAATAGAATGAAAAACATCGGATATTGTAGAGCATGTAACGCTCCCATAGCGTTCTTGAAGACAAAGAAAGGCGGAAATATGCCGGTTGATATTAATTCCGTTAGCAATGAAGAGAAGCAAAAACTCATTGATTACGAAGACGTTCCGTTTGAATACGGCAGACATATTTCACACTTTGCAACGTGTCCTAAAGCAAAGGAATTCAGAAAGGGAAAGAAATGAACGCGATAATAACAAAACACAAACTTGATTTTGAAATGTGTCTATGGCGCTTATCTGATTTATCTAAGCAATTGGTTGATTCCCTAAACCTTAAAGATGATAATAAATATCCAGACATACCATGGCTTCTTTATCGTGTCGGTACATGCGAAGGACAATATAGAATGACACCAGAGGCTTATGAAATTTTAAGCGTTATAAATAAAGAACCAGGGAATGGACATCTTACAGATTTATTGGAATGGTTTGAATACGCTTGCAAGAGGACAAAACTCCCACTAAGAATTTTATCCTTTACTAACGAAGGATTCAAAAACCATTTGATTAACAAGAAGGGCTTTCATCCTATTGGGGAAAACGATGTTGAAATATTTTACAATGGAAAGAGAAAATGAACAAGCAATTAACAAACACTATTTTGCTAACGTGCATGGTGTTATATTTTCACGGCACAATCATAATTCTAAACTAATAAAAGGAGATAGCAATGAAATCAATATCCGATATAATGAACGAACAGATGACCATTGAGGCAATATGGTTAGACAGACCGGTCGTAACTAACGAAGGAATGAGAGTAAGGATAGCAAAAGATATGTTAATCTGTGTTGAGGACGGCAAGATAAAAGAACAAGGGAATTTTACTCACCGGATAGTGGAGTGCCACGGTACTCTTTTATCACAAGAGTTAATGATTACAGCTAAGAACTTGAAAACACTACAAATAGAAAAGGTGGTATTATGAACTATCCGATAAGCGTAGCGAGAGCATCTCACATCAAGGGATGCTCTCGACAAGCTATTTACGATAACCGGGATAAATTTAATTGGGCTGACGGTAGAATCGTTATAGACGATGCTTTTACCAACTGGAACCCTAAGAGGAAGTTGAACACAGCAAAACCAAAGGAGATAAATAAAATGAGTAAACAGCTAATGGAATTTAGCGTACATACCCCAAATTTTCTAAAAGAAATTTCGGACTATGCTATCCCGCAAACTTCTGGTGTTTTATTTATACCGTTAAATATCTTTAGGGGACTGTTATTAAAGGTAGCAGAACGTGCATCTAAGTTAAATGACCCGATATTGAACAAATTAATGTGCCAACTAACCCTATATGATGTTGCAGACCCATCATCAAAAGATTATTCAATAAAGATATTGAGCGAAATAAAAAAGGCAGCTAAATTAATGGAAGAAAAGGAGAAGTAAATGGATAAGCTAAAACAAGATGAATTGCAGAAAGAGTTTGAAGAAATAATCGGGTACAAAACTGGTGCAATATTAAGTTTATTTGAGTATAATAAGAATGTTATGTACATAAACGAGAAAGCAACACCCGATTTAGACACCGCAAAACTTTGGCAATGGTTTGAAGAGAAGCTGAAAGCTGAACGGAAGCAAGCCTTTGATGATGCGATAGGGATTTGTGAGACATTCTTAGAGTGTGTCGAGGTAATAGCAATTAAACAAATGTTAATCGAAGAAAGAGACAAGCCATGAATGAGAAACTAAAACAACTGATTGAGAAGTCTAATATTACCGATATGAGTGGTACAGAAATAGCATTGCAAGCCTTCTCCCTCGGTCAACAAGACATGAGAGAGAAAGCAGAAAAGATTTGTGATAAAGAAAAAACAAAACTGCTGAAGATTAAAGCTTCAGAAGGGAGGGACGAGGAGATAATATCAAAAATGAGTGTGCTGAATTTCGTTAAATCCCAAATTCAAAAGGCTGAATGATGAAGCCTATAACCAAGAATCAACAACGCTGTTTAGATAAGTTGGATTATAAATGGAGATCCGCTTATGAACTCAATGAGAACTTAAACACCTTAAATAGTTTGCATAAAAGAGGGATTGTAGTGTGCAATGCCTTACAAGGTTCATACTTCTTTCCCCGAACAAATATAGTTTGGAAACTTAAAAATCAATGGATTAAACCAAAAGGAGAATGAGATGGATAAAGAGTTTGCGGAAATACTAAAAGATAAAAGGGAATATTACGGGAATACAGAAGCCGCAATAGAATTCGCTGCAGAAGAATATGCTAAACAGTTCGGAAAGTATAAAAGCATCTATGCCCTTAAACTTGGGGATGAGTGTAAATATGATAAAGAGCCCGATATGTTTTTTATAAGCCGGTTGACCTTCAACCTCGTTGAAGGCACGGTTACTGCCGATATAAATTCTAAATTTAAAGATTACAAAAATATTGATGCAACAAAATTAATTGTATTGAATAACTGTAAAAATATGTTTTGTCCCTAAAGATTAGTCCATATCACAAAAACAATACCCGCCCCGGCGGGTTTTTTATTGCCCTCAAAACTTTACATTCCCCTCCTAAAATGCCCTTTTGCTTTACAAATAAAAAATATACTTAAGTTCACTTGTATTAAAAAATATGTTTCCTCCCAAAATACCCCTACTTATATTCACACCGGAAATAATTATTAATTTATAAAAGAACGATTTGGAGTAACTAACGAATCGGTCAAGGAGTCCAAAATGAAGTTGTCTCAATTCAAAATAAGGAAAGTCGGTGATGGTGAACCTGAACTTGAAAAGGTTGCTGAATTTATTTTAGCAAACAATTCAAGCGATAAAGTTGTAGGGTTTCTTAACAAAGTAAGACCGTTAAACGAAGACGTTGTAAAAACGTTTTTGGAAACGGAAGACGGCAAGAAATTCGCCACAAGAGTATTCGATCAAAGAGTAAATGATGCAGTAAGAACACACGATGATAAATTCACGCGGGAGAAACTGCCTAAGTTAGAATCAGAGATCAAAGAAAAACTTATCAAAGAGTTAAACCCTAAGGAAACACCGGAACAGAAATCTCTCCGAGAGATGAAAGAACAGATTGACAACCTTTCAAAAGAGAATAGAACTAACAAACTACGAGCGTCCGCACTTGAAATTATAAATGAAAACGGATTACCTTTCGCCAAGGTAGTGGATAAGTTCATAGCGGAAGATGAAGAAAGCACTGTTGCTAATATTCAAGCGTTTAAGAAAGTTTTTGATGAAGCAGTTAAAGAAGCTGTTACCAAGGCAATGGCTAACGGAAACGGCAGGAACCCCGATTCAAGGGGAGATCACAAACCCGAACCATTAGAAACTCAACTTGACAACGCTAAGAAGTCTGGTAATTTGTTAGAGCAAATCCGAATTAAAAATTTAATTTCAGAAGAGAAACAAAAGCAAAAATAAAAATATTATTGAGGAAAAAAATGAAAGATTTCTTTAGAAAAAAAGTTGGTACTGATGGAACGATTTGGAATTTACCAAATTATGACGGTGAACTATTCACAGCGTCAATAGTTAAAACTCCGTTTCTGTCAGCTATCGGTGGATTAAACGGTGGGAAACAAACAAACAACTTTGAATTCCCTACTTCGTCTTTGTACACAATCGATGCCGCGGCACAACCGGCAATCACTGAAAACCAAGCGATCACTGGCGCAACAGCCGGACAAGCCGCGCGAACCCAAGTCAAAAACGTAACTCAAATATTCCAAGAAGCAATTAGCGTATCTTACGTTAAGTTATCGAACCAAGGACGTTTGAGCGGTATTAATTCCGTTGGTGCTCAAAACAATGCAAATGATGAACTATCATTCCAACAGATGGTTAAACTCCAAAAGATAGCTCGCGATGTCAATTACACTTTCCACAACGGAGCTTACGCAATTTCAACAACCGCTGATGTAGCAAACGCAACACGCGGTATGCTTGAACTTTGTGCATCGGGTAACACAGTAGCCGCGGGTGGTGCATCAATATCAAAAACACTCATGAAGCAGATACTCCGAACTATGTTCGCGGCAGGTGCAACGTTCAATAATCTTGTAATTTTCTGTAACGCTTTTCAGTTACAGTCTCTTTCAGAGATATATATGTACGCTCCTACCGATAGAAATGTCGGTGGTGTTCAAATGAAACAGTTAATGATGGATATTGCAGGGAACGTAGGTGTTATTCTGGATTCAGATATGCCGACAACCACTGTTGGTTTATATGAAATGTCCGTTATCGCTCCTGTATTCCAACCTGTTCCAAGTAAAGGTAACTTATTCTATGAACCACTTGCTAAAACGGGTGCGGCTGAAAAAGGTCAGTTGTTCGGACAAATCGGACTCGATCACGGACCTGCATTCATGCACGGTTCAATCACTGGTTTAGCTAACTCTTAAAAGGAATGGTGAAAAAATGAAAATCAATGAATTAATAGGCTTATCGCCTGAATTGAGAACAGCGCTTTCGAACTTTCAAACCGAAGGCGGACTTCCGTTTATTCGTGGTACTTGGTTCTTTGTAGACCCTTATCAATCTACATTGCCATTTGCTAACGCAAGCGGTCAAGTCTTCACTGAACTGCAAGATGCTTACGATGTTTGCGTTTCCGGTAGAGGTGATGGAATCTGTGTTTTAAGTGCAGGGACAGGCACTGCGAGCCAAACAAGCTCATATCTCCGTCAATCGCTTGCATGGTCAAAGCATGGGATTACAGTTGTCGGTATTGCGGCTCCGGTTTCAATGTCTCAAAGAGCGAGAATAGCAAACCAAGAAAAAACAACCGGTTCGATTACTACACTATCGTTTGATGATACGGATGGTGTCTATACGATTAATCGGTCAAGCGGTTCGTTCGTTACTAACGGTTTTGAAGTTGGTATGAAAATACAAGTTGCTACGACTTCAACAACTAACGACGGTAATTATACAATTACAGCCGTTGCGGCTTTATCCCTCACGGTCACCGAAGCAGTAACAGACGAAGATGCGGCAACAGCCGGAGCAACAACTATTGCATCTTATAACCCCGAAATGATAGTTGTCTCTGGATCAAATAACGTGTTCCTAAACTTACAGGTTGCTAACTTTTCGAGTAACGCCGGCGCATTAGGCGGTGTTAAAGTAACCGGGCACAGGAATTATTTTGGTAATTGCCATATTATTGGTGCCGGTAACGCAACACCGGGCGCAGTTGCTACTGCTTATCATCTCAAACTTGACGGCGGGCAGGAAAATACATTTGAGAGATGTGTTTTTGGTTCTGATTCGTTTCTTTGGGCTGCGGCAAGCGGTGCGATTGTGTTTGATACGAATACATGGCGCAATCGTTTTTATGATTGTGAAGTCCTCGTTTATTCTGCTACTGCCGGTCAAGGAGCAATTAACATTACCGATGCTACTTCCATTGAGGGTGTAGTAGTTTTCAAAAGATGTACATTTATCCTTTGGAACGAAAACGGAATCGGTTTCTCAACAGCATTAGTTATTGGAACGAAGCCAACATCAGGACAATTATTGTTTGACGGTAGTTCCGAATTAGGCTGGTCGGCATGGGGAGCAACAGGATTATCTGGAGGCATTTATATTGTCAATTCAGATGCTACTGCTTCTGGTGCCGGTGGTATCGCAACAACTGTAGCATAAATAAACTAACGAGCGGTAGAAATACCGCTCACTTTTATAAAGGAAAGTAAAATGAAATTCAAAGGCAACGGAAGTTTGTACAATGGCAATACTGGAAAGTTCTATGAGTTCGTTAATGGCGAATACGAGACGGAAGATCAAACAGCAATTGCTCACTTGAAAGCTAACGGTTTCGGTGAATTAGAATCAGAGACAATAACCAAAGCGGAAATTCAAACTGACAATGAAATCGAAGTTGAAGAAACGCAAGAGGTAAAGGTTAATGATTGGGCACAATTAAAACGAGATGCAAAGGCATTAGGAATACACGTTCACGGTAAGACGAGAGAACAGTTATTAAAAGCGATAGCTGAAAAATGATTACCAAGACTGAAATAAAAGCGGTATTGGGATTTTCAGATACGACTTACGATGCTCGTATCTCGGCGTTATTGCCTTATGTGAAGAGTTGGGTTCTCGGCTATATCAATAATGATTTTGAAGTCAAAAGAAAATACCCGATTGACTACATTGATGAAAGGTTCGCATCCAAAGACGTTATTTATCTATTCACTAATACGATCCAGTTCTTTGGAAATGTAGCAGGCGTTTCTGCAGGATATTTAACTGATTCAGATTCTAACTTTGTCAATGCAGGTTTCCGGGCAAACTTCGATTTAAGAGTTCAAGACTCAATGTACAACGATAAGGTTTATTCGATTAGCACAGTAGCGGCGGGTACGTTGACTGTTGACATTAGTGAAACAATGACAACGGAAGACCCTAACAGCTACTATATTTATCTAACCTTATGCAAGTGGCCTGATGGAATAGTTATTCCTATGGCAAAGATAATTGACATTGAACTCCATAAAATGACTACTCAATCAATTAATGTTGAAGCAAAGATAAGCGGAGACTATCCCAAGGACATATTAGCGCAATTCAAACCATGGAAACGTCCTGTGTTCATTTAAGGCATGTCGTAGTACTCATAATGAATTAAACGTGCTCAGAACGCGGCTAATGCAGTAAGAATAAGGAATTAAGGCGACTTTGGAAAAGTTCAAACAAAATAGAGACCCTAACGACATAGTCAATAGTATGCTTTTCAAGAAACTAAACTTAGCAGGACAGTTCCTGGTAGGAGTTTCGAGAGCTTTAACCCCGGTTAAAACTGGTAGGCTTAGAGGTGCTACTGATTTCAAGGTAACGAGAAACACGTTAAGAATCGGCAATAATGTTGAGTATGCGCCTTATGTTGAATTAGGTACTAAACCTCATGTGATCCTCCCGGTCAATGGAAAAGCTCTATTTTGGAAAGGTGCGAAACACCCTGTAAAAAAGGTTAATCACCCCGGAACCAAAGCACAGCCTTTTCTTATGCCTTTAATTACAAACTATAAAACTGAAATAATTAGTATTTTATCATCATGATTGCACAGGTAGAGACACAAATTGAAACGACGTTAAAGACGATAACAGTGGTTGCAAGTTCGGTTTACACTGATAAAGCTCCATATAATGTTATTGACCCTTACATCGAAGTGTCTTACCCAACAGGACAGAATGATTATGACAGCATGAAAACATATCCGCAAGGTGTTGTTCAAGTGGCAGGTTATAGTCGGACAAAAACAACGGTACAAACATTAGAAGCGTCTGTATTATCTAAGTTAGATAGACAGACGTTGACAATGACAAATTATAAAATGTTCAACATACTCTTACAGTTTCGAATGCAAGACGAACTTGAAGGAGTTTATTTTTTCATACATCAATATCAATACGATATTGAACCAACATAGGAATTAAAACAATGGGTAAAGTAGCAGGAAAAGATTTAGTTTTCAAGTTGGGCACAGGTGCCAGCTTCTTAGCAACAGTCGGTATCTTCGACCCCTCAATAGATGAAGGTGCATCAGAGATTGACGTTACTGATTCATCAAGCACAGCAAAAGAGTATTTAGCAGGTTACCCTGATCGCTCAATATCATGGTCTAAGTGGTATTCCGATGCTGACACACCGGAAGCCGTAGGCGACACAGTATATTTCTCATGGAAAGCCGGTTCAAAGACCTTTAGCGGTGCTATTGTAGTAACAGGACGCAAAGTCGGTGGTTCAAGAGACGACGCTCACCGTTACGATTATTCAGGTCGTATTTCAGGAGCATTAGCATTTGCCTAAGACTAAGTTAATTGAGATATTCGGAGAATCCGTTCAACTAAGTGAGAGATATACAAAGGACATAGCGGTATCTTCTCTCATGGAATTGAACGGAAATTCCACAATCCGGAACATTCAGGTAATAGCTATTGTAGTTCATGACGGATTAAAGTATGCTATAAAGTCGCTGAAATGGTATCAACTAAGAAAGCACATAGTCTATCGATGGAAATTCAGAATCAAATATCTTATAAGTAATTTGTCTTTTAATTCAGAGTTACTCGTTCTATTCAAGGCAGTACATTTACTTGAAGGCAACGACTTGGATAAAATACAAGACGAAGAAAAAAAAAAGATAACTCAAACTTTGACTTCCAACTTGGAATAGACTTAATAAAGCATATCTACAACTGCAAAGAATCGGAAATCCTTAGTCTTCCGATTTCCGAATATAACAAGAAACTTGGTAGAGCTATAAAGATAGGTGCATTCCTATCGGGGAATGGAATTGATTTTGAAGATAAGGTAAAAAAGATTGACGATGAATACCAACAACTTAAAGAAATCGGATATTTATAATGAGTAAAAGCGAAAAATTAGGAAGCATGTATGTTGATATAGTTGCAAAAACTGCAACTATCGAAGCGGAAATGAAGAGGCTCACTAAGAAAATTGAAGGCGATGCAGAAAAGGCAGGCAAGGGTTATAGCAATATGTTCAATAAAGGCATGCAGTTAGCAGGTGGTTTTATTGGATTACAAGCCGCAATAAATTTCGGTAAGAAAATAATAGATACTGCATCACAATTTGAACAGCTCAAAACACGTTTAACCTCCCTCTATGGAAGTGCTGAAAGAGCAACAGAGGTGTTTGACCATTTTAAGAAAGTTGCTTTTACAACCCCGTACACGTTAAAAGGTGTAGTCGAAGCTGGTGCAACTATCAAATCGTTTGGTATGGATGCTGAAAAAAGCATAAAACCTGTTGCAGATTTAGCCGCTTATATGGGGCTTGACGTTGTAGAAGCCGCTTCCGCTGTTGGACGTGCCTTTGCCGGTGGTGTAGGAGCCGCGGACGTGTTAAGGCAAAGGGGTGTACTAAATCTTATAAAATCATTCAAGGGAATTGATGACTTAACAAAACTTACCTTACCTCAATTCAGAGAAGCCTTAAACGATGCAATGGTTTCCCCTACCCTTGGCATCGCCGGTTCTACCGATAGACTTTCCAAAACTTGGGCAGGTGCTTTTTCTAATATGATGGACTCGTTAGATAAGTTTGCTAATATGATTGGTAGCAAATTAATGCCAATGTTTAGTCCGATTATTAAAACAGTAATGAACCTGGTTGACAGTTTTACAAAAGAAGAGGACGCTGTTGCGGCAGTAACAAGAAAAGGTCAAGAACAAATTGCTAAATTTAATGTCTTAGCGAATCGTTATGAAATATTAGCTCAAAAAACAAAACTTGCTTCGGACGAAAAGAAAATACTGACGGAAACGATTAATGAAATGCAACGTCTTTACCCTAACTATTTCAAGAATATTGACTTAGAAAAAGGGAAATTCGAGGATAGCCAAAAAGCGATTGATAAAGCTCGTGGGAGTTTGGAACAATATTTAGAGGCTCAAATCAAATTTGCCTTAGCTCAAAAGAATATGGACGAGCTGGTAAAGGTTAGCGAAGAATTGTATAAAGCTCAAAAAGCATTAATTGATTTACAAGCTAAACCAGGTTATAAAGTAAAAGAGGGTGATGATGCAATTCTGAACCATGAAGCAAGATTAAAAACCGGTATGGAAACAATCCTAAACGGTCAAATAAAGATTTATGGAGATAAGAAAAAGAAGCTCACCGATTTAATTGCAGATTATAAAACACAAGCTGAGGCAATAATGGGGCAAATCCTCCCTCCTTCAACCATACTTAAAACAGGGGGGACAGGTACGACTGGTGGTGGTTCTACCGATAAAAGCGTTTATGACAGAGGACGTTATTTCCAAACCCAAGACTTAGCGGACGAATTAACTCCGTCAATGGAAATACAACCGATAGGAGAGGGTAGAATAGGCAGTGTCCAGGAGATTGCAAAGCCGGAGTTATTAGTAGAAACCAACTTAGAAATGGAAGCTATGGTTGCTTATACGGATGCCTTGAATTCTGGTTTTGAGAATGCAGGGAGTTCCTTAGCAAGTAGTATGGGACAAGCCGTAACTGTTTTTAAGACTGCAAACTCATTACTCCAACAGTACATAAATTTATTAGTTCAATCAGTTGTACAGTCAATCGCTTTAGCCGCGATAACGAAGTTTATTACAACTCCGGTTTTAGGCTTTCTTGGACTTGGAGCGGCGGACGGTGGAGAATTTGTCGGTACTTCAAATGGAGTAAAGAAAATGGCTAACGGTGGTTCGTTTACTGTACCGGCAGGGTTCAATAACGATAGTTACCCTATGTTTGTACAGAGTGGAGAAAGAGTTTCCGTAACACCGGCAAACCAAACAGGGAACCAAGATAAATTATTAAGCTCAATGTTACAGCGTTTAGACGTTATGAATATGCAGTTAATGACTGGTGGTAAAGGTTCAATGAATGTAAATGTTCAGGGAGAAATAGGAAACGATGCAATATACATTTCCAACAAAAAGGAAGCTAAAAGAGTTGGGAGATTAGGTTAATGGCT